>Ga0209671_1001759_pt1 | contig 18785 bp, 11 predicted proteins | sample WorMetHERISLAND2_2_FD_187401 | JGI IMG/M metagenome (GOLD analysis project Ga0209671, IMG submission 187401) | Marine gutless worms symbiont microbial communities from Max Planck institute for Marine Microbiology, Germany - Olavius geniculatus... | ecosystem: Host-associated > Annelida >...
CCAGAAGTTTGGAATAGGGGGGCAGAAGGGTGAAAATTTTTTTTGAAAATTTTATGCAAAAATCATGCATTCTGGTGCCAAATTTTCACTTGTTTTAAGATGTATCCAGTCAATAGGGGGGGGGGGGCGGCCGCCCCCGCCCATCCCTTTTGAATCCGCCATTGCTACCGTATATAGCACTCTATCAGTGTAATTCGTCACAGTATTAGATTGAGCACGTGTCATCTGATTGGCTGAGATGAAATGAACAGCTGGTTCCGGGTGCGGAATAATGCACACCTGCTAAGTACATGTACATACCGCACCTGCGCGTTGTCTGTGCGTGAGAGATGACATCCACGGTGTGCACTGCGACGGCAGGGCGTTGCGACTAGTCTGTTGATAAAATAGCAGATACACACGAACAGTAAAAATTAACATTTATTCACACCACACGCAAGAGCGGCACTACAGTCGGCTCTTCAGCAGCTGGGCGTTCAAAACTTGAATTACATCACTGATAGCACGATAGCAGGGCCGTATTGGGGCTTTAGGGGAAGAGTTAGCGAATTTCATCCCACTCCTTCCGCCCCCTCCGCCCAAAAAATGTAGGGAGATTTTCGCTCGACACATTAAGAAACACAACAATAAACGGCTAAAAGATGTTGCCACGAGACGTTTTCTGAAAATGTGTTGAAAATGTGTTACAATGCGTTTGCAGGCGGTGCTCCGCCTCTGACCCTGCTGAGGAGCTTACAACACACCTCACGACCCTAGCTAAATTTAGGAATAAAAACGAGTGGGGATGGGAGACAAGAGGAAAAAACTAGTAACTAGACAGGAAAAGAAAAGGGGAGGAAAGTGCCTGGATGGAGGGGAGAAAAGGGGAAGTTTAAACTCTCGAAACAAATATTTTGGCTGCGGTTTTGACACGCAATAATTGTTTTTTTTGCGCTTTTGGGGCTCTTAAGTGCACATCCTATATGCGTTTTGCAGTCGGACCGGTTGGGGGCTGATATAAATCTGTCGTGTGTTTTAACAGCCTTAGCTTGAATCAAGGTCGGACTGTCCGAAATTACTAGTCCAATGTCTAACGAGTAATGGTGTGATGGGTCTCGGCTTGCTGGACTGATTACGGTGAATGCACGGACGACCAACCAAGACTGGCAGAAACTGTATAGAGCGACTAGCGGCCAATATTTCAACCGTCACCTAGCGACAAGTCGTTAGATTCGCCGGCCGACGCTCACGAAGATGGGACATTGGATTGATTTTTTTCGACTATAATTTTCGTTGAATTTCTTTAAATGTACTGCGAAAGTTTCATTGAACAAAACCAACTTAAGAACTTACGCGTATATTTTTAGTTTGACAAAAAATGACAGTCGAAGGAACATAATTATGGATCCCAACTAAACAGAATTATAGAGTCAAGGTGACAAAATAATGACGACTTGAAGTCACAAAGTTGTCATGCCGTTACGTTGTCGCAATTCGTTTTTCATAGTTTAAACACATTTGTTTATTACAACGATAATACAGCATCAGTATTCAGTGATTTCGAACTACACGAGTAGTTGAAAAAGTCACATATAAACGTCGCTTGAAAGCAAAGCATTTAGTGTATTACAGCGTTCGTTTCCTGTCCTAATTTTTCACTCAAGCAACGTGCAAAAAACCTTCAAAAATTAATGATCAAACGTGATTACCGGCCAACGAACACATCTAAGTCGACGCGAAAAATGTCGATTTAAACACGAGGTCTCAATATCTCAAACTCGCGGCTCGCAGCGCTGGCTGAACGCTGCCTTGTAAGAACAGAACTTAACCGCGACTCGTTGCGACGATTTAACCTGCTTATTTGTAGGCTAATAGAAGAATGAAAACCAAATGCCGGTCAGTATCATCGTAGCGGGGCAATTGTCCTACTCTCTTAAATTTAATTTCATAGATTGTCGAAGATTGTTTTTCTTCTTGGAAAAACTTCCAAAAAATACAAAATTTGAAAACGAAAATCCATTTTTGGAGGAATTTGGAACCAAATTTTAAATTACGAGCCTTCCAAAGAAGGCAACAACCGTTGCCGAAACTTTACATGTGTCTTTTTCAGTGATGTTATAGAAATTTGCTAATAAATTTGTTAATAGAAATTTGACGCGTTTGACGAAAAATTAGTTTTCCTCAAACTTTTTTTTACAATTTAGGCCTACTCTTGACGCCGCTGCTGCCGGCGGACTGTCTTCTTTGAAGAATTTGTTCACCGTAACGATATTTGGTGGCGAGCGGAAAGCATTGTACCCTGGAAGCCAACAGCGATTGCCGCAAAGTGCATAGGTGTCGGCCCAGTAACGACATATGCGGATGTCCACCTAGACATTCACAGCAGCGCCTACTTATATTCACGGCCGACGTCACTCTGGCTCGAACTAGTTACCGCAAACGTTTTTGACATCGTGATTTTTTTTGATTTTCGTTTTTGACATTCTGAACCGGAAATTTACAAATCGGTTACTCCTGTCATCAGGAACGCTCACGTCAATTTCGGTTTTCCGGACCTTTTCCCACGTCTTTTTGTTCTGGAGTTAATAGCTGGTGTGGGACAGAGAGACAGACGGGCGGCGGATGTACGGACTAGCAAAACGCGCAGTGCGGCTTACAGGAGTGAGTGCTTTTAAATAATCTGTTCGCAGTAGCGACATCTTCCAAAGAAGGCAACGACCGTTGCCGAAACTTTACATGTGTTTTTTTGAGTGATGTTATCAAGGACTTTGTGTTCGAGGACAAGGACAAGGCCAAGGACATGAGACCCGAGGACGAGGACTAGGACAAAGACTTACAAAAACAGCAAAGACAAGGACAAGGACTTGGAACCGAGGACAAGGCTGAGGACTTGAGACCAAATTTAAGGCCAAGGTTAAAAAAATTCAAGGTCAAAACAAATTACATTTGAAGGTCTTACCACAACGACACGTGACATTACCGTCAACAGGGGTGACTTTAGAAAGATTTTGCACATTCTTAACGTCATTAATAGCATTATACTACTGGAATAGTCCAACAATGCCAAAAATATTAGATAAACAAAAAAACCCGACATTTTGTGACTCTTGCAATTCCAAACTCAGCAGGTTTAATTTTGTGACAAACTTTCCATTATATTGTATTTATGTGCAACTTCAAAGTTATATAAGCCTTGAGATCTAGTGATATTGTTGACAACGATGTGGTGTTAGTTTCGACAGTTGTCGAAGATAATGGTGTAGTTAAATTATATACAGAACAGGGCCAAGTATTGAACACCAGACCAGTGTGACATAACTGAGTGGGCTCTAATTAGTATTATGACGGGTTTCGGTATGTCAATAGCTAATGTTCAGCATTTTTTAGTTTTGTGTTTAAACTGTCAGTAATAAATTCATAATGAACAGAATTTATTAAGTCGTCGGTATTACGGCCGAGGACTGTACCTCAAGGCCAAGGACAAAGACAAGAACTTGAGACCGAGGACGAGAACGAGGACATGGCTCTTTGTTTTTGAGACGCCTCGAGGACGAGGACAAGTCCTCGAGGACACATCACCAGTCTTTTTCCGACAGACAGTTGCCAATTTCCGACAGAGTACAGTAGATTATAGGTGCTTTAAATTTTAATTTTTTTTTCACTCAACTTCCCCGAAATGAAGGTTTTAATCTCCAATTTTTTATTTTTGAAAGCACATTTTTCGGCAGGTTAAAATCTAAGGCGGGGGCAATTGCTCTTCAGCCCTCTGTTTTTCCGCCATGATGGCACTTTCCGTAACAAAAGGCTGTAATTTGATGAACTTGTAACTGGTGGAGAGCGGTTCGCCTCTTCGCAGTCGGCGGTTGTAAATCAAACGAATCGCGATAATCTTCGTTCCTGTAGGTTTCGTTGTACATACAAATACCGCTTCTGCCTGGTCGGAGCGGAGCCCCGGCCGTGGTCGGTGTCTGCAAATTAGGATTAGTGGACGCAGGCAATGCGTATTGCACGCCGGCCACGCGGCATTTGGATTAATGGAGGATGGACGGACGAGACGAGAAACTGTGCTAAACGAAGATGAACTGAACGCGGATTCATCTCGGAGACCCGTGACCGTACACGAGACTCTAGGTTACGGTGAACAGTGGCGGTGGACTGTGCAATTGCGACGATAAACACAGTCGACTGCCATCTGTTGCACAGACTTCCAAAAGCATAGTTCTTCGAACAGCGTTGAAAGCAGCATTATATTTGCTCTCCGCATTGGCGACGACAGTATTGTTTCCCGCCTCTTGGCAAGTTTGTTTCTTGTTTGTATGTTTCTCTGTCACCACAATCTTATGAACTGCTGCAATAATATTAACTTGATAAAAGTTTGCGCGAACTTGTACTCGTCAACCTCTAAAATCCAGTTGAATTTTGAGGTCATAAATCAAAGGGCAATCAGTAATGCATTACAGTAGGCACCGTCTAAGGGCGTCGGTGATACGTGACTGTTGTCACGTATGCATCAGCCAATGATCAATAGGCTGGTCTTGTTTGTCCATTGGTCAGTTCAAACAAAAACTAAACCGTGTCAGTTCAGCTTATTTCAGATGTACTCGCTCTGCACACGCTTTAATAGTCCTTAGAACGTGCATGCAGTCATTCTCTGCGACTCGGTAGATACTGACGAAGCGCCGGGACGCATGCAGACAAACTGATGACAACATTGCAACATGTAACGCCGTTTTTACGCGCGAAAGCAGCGACTGCTTTCAGCGCGTCTTAGCCATCGCAATTCTGTCCGTCTATCTGTCCGTCTGTTTCTCACACGAGTGGATCAGTCAAAAACGGTGCAAGCTAGGATCACCAAATCTTTACCTTCGGCTGCGTGGAAAACTTTAGTTTTAGGAACCGTTATAAATTCGAACGGGGTCACCCCGAACGAGGACGCTAAATGAGAGGAGGTGGGCAAAATTTGCGATTTTTGGCCAATAAGTCGCTGTATCTTAGTAACGGTGCGAGATAGGGCCTAGGTTACTATTAATCACTAATAGAAAGTCGTACACTGGCTTTTGATTGGCGCCGAATTCAATGACCTTGAATGACCTTAAACGCCAAAATAGGGGGTTTTATGGATTTTTTGGCGATTTCGGGCTGCGACACAAGTCTATATCATTCACAAGGTGGCGCCACGCCACTATCGTTATGCGATCCAGATATTTGTATGTTAACTTAGCGTGAACACCCCAATTTTCAGCTAAACTACTGAACCGGAACTACCATAGGCTTTCGCTCGTCTCGTGAGCATTAGTTCAAATTTCTTGTATATACTGCATATGCGGCAAGTAGGTCTACAAATTTTAAATTTCTAGTCTTCTTTTTTCGTCGTCAGCAAAACTCAGCATTTTGTTTCTGGCTTGGGCTTCTAAACATGTTTTTTCACGAATCTTTGCAATCACAATTCTCTTTTGCAGTGTTTAAGTTATTTATGCGCGGCAGTCCCGTGGGCCGCATTACAGGTCTTGCCGGTCTGTCTTTCAGTTTGTCCGTTTGTCCCACACGGGATTCTATCATCCTAAATACAGATGAAAAACAAGACGGTAAAAGTCATAGGGTGTTTACACGATCCACCAAACGTCTAGCATTAGCACGTGTATTTTGAATACATTTGCTGGAAGTTTGCTGGACGTTTGCTGGATCGTGTAAACACCCCATCAGCGAACTGCTAACAACTCCCATGTGACGGAGAATTCGAAAGAAAGCGATTTGCAGCTCGGAGTTGAACGAGTCTGCCTAACCACCGCGGGTCGACCATTTCTGTGACTTGAGCTGCTGATCTGCTGCGATCTGCGGTGTTTAGGCAGACCGGCTCAGACGTCGACTGCAAACCAGACCTAAGCGTTGTTAGACCTAATTTACTGTCAACGCCTAAGACGCTTGTCAGCCGGAAGGACGGCCGCGTATTTTCTCTACACTCGACGGCGACGTAGTTACTTTGCTTCTGTACACTTTTGAATAATTATGCATATACTTTTAGTGTATCGATGATATTTTTATTTCGCGTCACGAATACGGCTATCGGTATGCAAAGCAGCACAGTGCGAATACAGTGCGGATTCGCCGCTGGATGTCGCCAGTGTCGCTTCTCCTGTCATTCGACAGACGGCGCGCGCACTATGAATAGTGAACAGACGGACGACCGATTTGCCACGGCGACAGAATGACCAGATCGAGTCTTTGCGCTTCACTGTAGCGTCTAAGGGCGACTGGGTGACAGGGGTCGGGAGTTGCGGTTCCCCTACTTTTTATGGAAAAAAATTAGTATTTTTATCTCCGCCAAGGTGAACGTAGTGAACATTGGAGAAGATTAAAAGATTGGTCGTTCTGTCCTTTCGTCCGTCGTTCCGTTTGTGTACATGATGACTCAAAATAGCAATGACGTCATTGCATCAACAGCTGCTTAGCCGGCTATTACTTTTTCCTCCCTTTCTCCTGCCGCGAAGCGGCTCTTTCTTCTCTCTCTTTTTCCTTGTTGTATGTGTAGTAACAGTAGTAGTAGTAGCAGCAGTAGTAGTACTAATGTTTAAATTACTTTACTTGGCGGAAATATGCACTCTCACGAGCGCCTTCTAGTTGTCTGTCCAATGCAATGCATAGCATTGGACAGAGTATAAAATCGCCTGAGTGTTCGTGCGTTCGTGCTTCCGTCCGTGCGTCCAACTTTTCTTAAGCTCTCTTCCTTCCATTTTCCCCTTTCCTTTCCCTTACCCTTCCCTTTCCCTTTCTCCTTCCCCTTTTCTTTCCCCTTCCCTTTCTCCTTCCCCTTTTTCTTTCCCCTTCCTCTTTCCCTTTTTCTTCTCCTTTTCCCTTCCCTTTCCCTTTCCTTTTCTCTTTACTTCCCCTTTCTCCTTCCCATTGCCTTCCCTTCCCCCTTCCTTTTACCCGCACCTTCCTTTTCCCTTTTTTACCCCTTCCACTTCCCTTTCTCTTTCCTTCCTCTACTCTTTCTTTTTTCTCTTTTTCTTCTTCCTTCCTTCTTTTCGTTTCCACGTCCGTGCGTCCAACATTTGAAGCGCCATATCTCCGTAACGGTACCAGATAGACGCATGGTCACCATGGACCACCCATAGGAAGTCGACCTTCGAGAGTCGAATGGTCACGTGACCGATGACGTCACGTGACTCCAAAAGGTCAAACTCGTGACCCATTATCTCTGAGGCGTCATATCTCCGTAACGGTGCATAATAGACGCATGGTGATGATGGACCTTTTGTAGTAAAGCACTGGTGACGAATCGAATGGTCTCGTAACTGACAATGTTTATTGTTTAGTTAAAATAATACAGAAGGACGAAAGGATCATTGCTGCTGTACAATTTGAAATTAAACCGTTTGATTTTTTTTTCTACCCGTCTAAACAGCTCACTAATTATATTTATACGGACATATACTGTAAACTGTCGAAATGTATTGGACAGACTCCGTGTTCATATGAACAGTATCTTGTTTATAACTGTATTAAAGTGCTTTAATTGTATCACTGATACAATCTAGTTGGATATGGAGACATCTCATCTAGCAGTATAGCAAGTACCAGACTTTACTTACTTTACTTCATGTTACAATTGTTTTTGTAGCTGTGAAAAATGCAATTTTACAGCAATGTTTAGTGTATTGGAATAATTCGATCGTCAGTCTATCTTTATTACACTGTAAATATCACAGGTAGAGCAGACAGACAAAACACTCGTAGCAGACAGAGCTTAATAATGAATACACTGTATTACAGCGTAAGCTACATATATAAGTCAAGATTCTATGCATTTCACTATTTTCACAGGTGCAAAATGATTCGCATGTAGGCAAGAATAAGATTCGTTCGAAAATCGATTGCGCGGTGCGTGTTACAACTCGATAGCGTGATAAGATATATTCTCTGTCTGCGCCTAGGCCTATAATTCCACATGATTGCATTCCATGCTCTGGGTCCGATGTTTCGGATGCCGACTTAAGCTATGCTCACAAGAACAATGTGGCACCCATGCAGTACAGCAGCTTTGTATTCACCATTATAAAGACCACGAGTCGATTTGCCTAAAATTCATACCAGCGTTTTATACGACCCCTAACGTTACCCGTGATTTTTTCGAATGTTCAACAAACGACAACTCTCTTGAAAACAAACCTCCACGGTGATTTGGTCCGGAATTTTATCGTGTCGCAAAGGGCATTGTTGCATAAGTTCAAGTTTTCTCGTAGGGAGTTCTGCCGATTTCCGTGGGGCTTTTATCTTTACTTCTGATTTTCGTTGCGTGCTAATCAACTGTTGGTAGATTTAGTCTGGACAACAAACTGTAAAACATCAGGAAAACAACACGCCAAGACGTTGTGTTTATCAATAAATCCGGCTTTTTTTAAATGGCCCAATTATACAAGTTGGATCTTGTGTGATAAACAGTGACTAATGTAGTGAATACACGAGGCGATCTTTGCCGCGACGATTACTTAGTGTATTCGCCACATGACTGACTTTAGACTTTAGTTTATGCTGTTGTTGAATTGTGCTAGTGTTGTCCTAGACATTTTAATGTGCAATAAAACTTACGAATATGCCGCAGCAAAAAAAAGTTATACAAACTACTTACTACAGGTCCACTTAGTAAGTAAGCGAGTGAGCATTATGTTCAAGTCCGTCGAGATTGGGGGTAAGGGGTAAATTAAACCGGGCCCCGTGACGTTTGGGGGCCCCGCTGTCGCTTAAAAATATAAAGTACACCAGAATGTGCCATTTAAAAAAATCTAGAATTTTCTCCCCAAAGGGGCCCCGCGAAAATGTTTTCCCGTGCCCCGCTGCGGCTTTCGACGGGCCTGAATATGTTTTGTTTCTGCATGACCAACGAATACAGTAAATGGTAAAAACACACAAAATAAGACATCGATAACACGCGCAAAACAAGACGACTTTTAATACTTTTGTGGGCATGTACAGCTTGAAGATTTGCTCACGGCTTGTGTTGTGCAACATGTACAACATGTACAACACATCCAATCAAATACGCGGGGCTTGTGCAATGCAGCAGCTGTAAGCGAGCCTTAGGTCTCAGTCTGCTATGCATCGCATTCATGGACGTTGCGATGAGTGTTGTGTGAGAAAATTACGGCGTGCAGAGGTCACCTTATTAACCTCTGGCATTGTTCGTCCCGAGTCCCGACTTATGACGCGCCGCGCTGGCTACTGTGACCGTGACGATAGGACTGATATAGGCGCTAATGACGCCGCGCGCACGTCCGTCTGTCCCTCTGTGCGTCTGTGCGGTGTCCTTTTTATAGTCGCTATCATCACCCATCACCAGGTATAATAGTTGCACCGGAAGTGCAAGTCCAAAAAAGTCCAGCCGTGGAGTGTGGGAGGGGCTATAAAACGCGTTATTACGTCTTGTGTGATCCTGGTTGCGAACAGAACGATGATTTTTTATCGCTTTATCTCTAAAGTCATCCAGTTTCCTTGCATAACAACAGTTGGGAAGAGTGACTTTGACAGTAAAATATGTGATCAGTATAACGTACGCGGATACATAAGCCTAATGCCGTTGCATCTGCGTGACACTGAGACAAATGCGGCAAACGGTTCAGTATTGTGTGAAGAACAGAACGAATCCTGTCGAATTTTCGACCGTCTGTTTCGAATTCTATCCTTAATTAGATTTCCTGCCGATTTGTCATGCAGCAAGTCCCGGTTGTGTTGTACGGCTCAGAATGCTGGCGTCTGAGAAAGGAAGACGAACGAAGAATCTATGACGTGGCTAAGAAGATTGTTGCGAGTGACAAGGCGCGACCGGATGAAGAATGAGACAGTACGGAGTACTCTACACCAGGAAAGGACATTGGTTGACAGAATAGCACAGCGAAGACTGACGTGGTTCGAGCATGTATAAAGGATGGGCAGTGAACGGCTGCCAGTAAAAGTGATGCACTGTTTCATAACTGGATGAAGGAATCAAGGAAGACAACCAAAGAAGTGGATAGAGAATATAAAACAAGACATAGACACGAGGAACACACAATTTGATGAAGCGATGGCCATGGTGCAAGACAGAGTCAAATGGAGACGTCTAATAGTAGCCTCATTATCATTCTGATAAAAGAGAAAGAAAGAAAGAAGAAGAAGCCCCAGTAGATGGGTTGACAGCTTGCACTGCCAATTCTGCCACCCGTTTGGTTCACGGGAGTCAACGTGTCGTCACCGTCGCCGGCTATGTACGGGGCCGCAGCGGTTCCGTACCCCGTTTACCCGGTTCCAGTAAGAGTAGATGTACCATCTGACAACAACGCGTTGTACAACAAGCTGTACCAAAAAATCTCCGAAGGATCAAAAGCATCGAAGCGAAGCAGCGAAGCAACAACAGGTTGTATGCAACAAGTTTGCCATAAACCGAAAGAAACGAATCCACCTCAGTTGAGATGTTGTACAGCTTGTCGCACCTCACACGTCTTGTAGTCCAACAAATTGACAACAAGTCGCAGTAGTGGAAGCTAGGCCTGACTAGTCTAACACGCATCGTCATCCCTGCGAAAGCGAGAGAATCGTTATGAGACATGATCGAGACTGGAGTGCTAATCATTTCTTTCAGCCTGTAACAGGTTCGATCTTAGGCTATAATTCGTTATGATTAGTCTAAGTCAGTGTACATCGGCTGCTGATCATTGCGTTTCTGTGCGATGTATCGTATTGTCGTCGGAACTCATAGTTTGCTTTTGACACATTGGGTAATAGGCCTACAAGCAAAGTTCCCGCCCTACAGGTGAGAAGACTTTTAAGTAACCGTTATTCGCCAGATGGCGCTGCGAAGCACTACACGCTGCACTGAGCACTATACTGATGGCCGGCCGGCATCTCAAGCCCCTCTCAAACTGTCTGCAGGAGGAGGTGAGGGGTACGTACTTGAAGTCCAAGGACTCAAACGCCGCGGTCGGGGTCCACGACCGTGCAAGAGAAAAGGCGCTAGAGAGGTATGACAGGCAGACGAACAAACAAACTGATAAACTTTCTGCGCATTATTCCGAAACTTGCGGGAACTAATAATCACTGTTGACCTCGACGCCTCTCGCTATTTGTATAGTAGGGCCTATTGCGATTGCAGTTGCTTGTGCGAACCGCATTACTTCTGAACTGCAAGACGCGTGTGCGTGCCGGTGCATGTACGTATAAGGTTCTACAGACCGCAAACCGCTGGGTCAGTAACTAACAGCAGTAGCAGTTACTGTGGGTTTCTTTATGGCTTTTTATTGTTCGAAGTTCTATCTGATTCATGCCATGTCACGACCCTTCTACGTCACACGGGACGCCACCATAGCATATTCTGCACCGGTACTTTCCTCTCGTAAAAATACACGCCTGGAGAGGTTGCAGTCGCAATAATGCAGACTGGACGGTCCGAGCTAAGGCGGTAGTCCGGATTTCAAAAAGTCGGTCCGTTGTTAAATTATACGTCTTTATTCGCTGTGCGTAGGGTAGCACTAAAATAGATGAGCTTAACTTAACTTAATATGTGGAAATGGTTTCACAAGCGACTCAGTGCAAAAGAAAGTTTCGGCGGAAATGTAATTTAAACATTATGTATGTAGTTTTTTTTGGCACACAGTAAAGCTAGCCATAGTGTAGACAACGATACAATAGTGTAGCAACGGCAGCTAATCAAGTTTAAAATTTCCTGCATGAAAATACTGGCGCAATCAAACCAATAGGCCTAAGTCTTAGTGCGTCGCAGCCACAATTGAACAAAAACGTTTTCGTAATCGCTTGAAATCTTGAAGCTTGCGTTTCAGTGTTAAAGTTCTAGATAGAGTTCAAGCCACGAAGCTTTAACGAACTCGTAATATTTTAGTCGATTGCACATAAAAACGACTTAGCCGACAGAGTAAAAAACAACTCCGGTCATATTGCTGTGCAATATAATTATGGCCTAAGCCTATACGCAGGTCGACGATATAGCGAGTATGCATTGTAAAAGCCGAAAAGCCGAAAAATCGATGCCTCGAAACGAGCCTCTATAGCGCGATGGTTTTATATGCGATATCGATTTACGGCATATATTGCAAAATGAAACTCGCAGTCGATATTATGAGCCGTAAAGCTGACTGGCAGGAAGGTTGTGCTATCCGAATAAAACGTTAAAAAAATTCTGCGTTTCCAGTTGTCGACTGTCCGTGCGTCAAAACCTCAATATCTACCACAAATGTTATCTGAGTCAATGGTATTCGTAACTGGAACTGGTAACGCGCTGTGTCCGATTAACGAAGTTATTATAATACGCCGGGCCCGGTTAGTACTTGGATGGGTGACTGTCTGCGGACAGGTAAACCATCAAACCAGCTGCTGAGGTGAACTCAGCTTTCCATCCCTCCGGGGTAAGTAAATCGTATACCAGCCTATCTGGTTGGGGTTAAGGCGGGGCGCATTCACCCGTGTCGGGTAGCAGGTATGCAAGTAACACTGTGATCCCATACGGCAAGTGGCGCTTCGTATAGCTCTGCAATGGGTTTTCTATAAAGAACTATATAGTACCTTTGACCTTTAACAATTGAGCAAGAACGCATTTGGATCAAAGCGACAGATGTTAAGCTATAGCGTCTCTTGTGTCCGTCTGTAGGTCTATGTCTGTTTCTCTGTTGGCGCGCAATGCTGCAATCTGTAAGCGACCCTTATTTTTCGACGCCGTGTATGCGTCTGACTGTTGTCTGTCCGCAGCATGGCTTGTGACGTACATGACTGTAGAATATGGACAACGCTGCAAAGCTTGCAACGCGTCGCGAGCCATGTCGCCTAGCGGTTTGACTTATATCTCTGTCGTTCGCGCACGCTGCTAAAGCCGTTGGATGAAATGAAATGTCGTGTAGCTCTATAACAACGTCATTCGTATTAGACCGTGATCCGTGACGTGGAGGCTATACAAGAAGCGAAAACTTTAAGGTAATTATTTGTGTGATTACTTCACGAATAGCCCGAACAAAAGTCAGCAGTATGCAGTATACATCAACGTTACAAACGGACAGACGCCCAACTTGTGCTGGCAACATCGCGCTTCGAGCAGAAAATCAAAACTAATTCGATCATTGGACCGACCGTTCGTTACACAGGCCCTACAATAGCCGAGACCGTAACTGGAACTGAAATAGCACAACGGCCGATGTATGTATAGGCTTTGTGACTGATTAATCGTGTTTTTACCGGGATAGGTCATCTTTCTAATATCATATGCAAATACACAGTCGTTCAACGAACATCAACGACATCAATGCATTACGTCATCTATGTCCGGTGAAACCGGAAATGGCCGCCATCTTCGTGCGCAAAAGCTCGCCGTCAGCAAGCGACGTCGCAGTGATGCGCGAAACCGGTGAATTGTTTCAACGTTTAAAGGCCGTTTTCTTTACAAAAATTTGTTTATACGTGTGCATAAATTGCGATTACCAGGAATTGTGTAAAAGCTGTGAGATTCTTGCGTTTGTGTGTTACATATTTCTTGTAAAAAGCGTACAAAATCTATACATAAAGCCAAAGCAAAGCACGATAAATTCTATCCGGCGCTTGAAGAGTCTAGTACTAAATCGATTTCAATTTTTTTGGCGCGAAACTAAAAGGACAACATTTAATTTTTACCACCCTTGTCATATTTGTCAAAAGTTTGGAGCTGTTTGTCGGAAAATTGCAACTTTTGTCTCCCCTCAAACTTTTAGGACCGGCGACGCCGCTGATATTACATGTAGACGATGCTCAATGCTTTAAGCATCATATCGACGGTGTTGCTGCTGCTGCTGCTGCTGATGATGATGATTTTCTCATTAGCGACAAAATCGTAGCTGATGAAACCATTACTTCATTGCTCAAGTTTTACTCCGATCGGCCGGTGTCACATTAAAATGTTTTTCCCATAAAAAAAATCCGCCCTGGAAGAGATAATCACGGATATGATATGTCTCCCTCTTACTAAAATATTGCCGGTCCCATAAAAAGTCTGCCATTATATTATCGCCCCTCAGAAAAGTCTCCCCCGGCCGACAGTTTACCAGTGAAAATCCGTCCCGCCGGGCGGCCGCCGGGCGAGGCGGATTTTTACCGGTAAACTGTCGGCAGAAGAAGATTTTTCTGTAAGGGGAGGGGGCGATTCTATAATGGGACACCGGCGACACTTCAGACGTTATTGTAAAGTGCCGCCGGGCATCACGACGCGTTACCGCCATAAGCGACGTTCTATGATACATGTCGTACTTAATTTGAAAAATACATACGAATTTTAACTTGTTTCATTTTAATGCACGTAAAAATTAGAATACGTATGAGACGCTTATTCTATTTTTTACAGATACACACACCTTTTAACGATTTAAAAAAATTATAATATTGTTTGAGTATCCTCAGTCATATATAGCTATGAAAGAAAATTATAAACGTTGAGGGAAATATATATTTAAAACGTTTATCATCCTTTATTGTAATCATACAGTTAGCATATCATCAGGGTTTGTACAAGATCTTTAATTTGGGCAGGGGGTACAATTATGCTAACACAGCTGGCTTTTTACGCGTATTTTGGTAAAGCAGTAGGCCTACATGTATTATGGAACCCGTTCTTATCCCGATGGAGGATAGGGAATTTTTAATACATCCCAAAAACATCAGAATATTGAGACCAAGGACTTTTTTAAAAACCTTTAAAACTTTTAAAATCTTTGTAGAGAAGAAAGAGAACCAACGCTAGAGTCACTGGCATCTATCCCTATACGTGGTGGGCCCAGCTTGCGCCCAGTGAAAAATAGATTGAAAAGTGTTGATAAGGTTTTAGATCAAAACTTCCCCCTATTTTTCACTGGGCAAAATACACCCCTAACAATCTGCACTTTTAACAAAACTCTCCCCTATTTTTTACCTTCTCTCTATTTTTTTCATTTTTTTCTAACAACTTTTCCCTCTATTTTTCAATCTGCACCAATTACAAAACTTTTTTTCTTTAAAGGGGAAAGAAGCCCAAAATGAAGGGGAAACGTGAGTCAGAAATGGTGGAACCTGAGCCCAAAACTGGGGGAAGTTGCGCTCGATATTGATTCCAGATTTTGGGGGATAGAAGCCACTGGTAAGAGTACCCTATTTTGGTGTCTTGGTGGCGTAACGATCTTGACGCTGCAATTGAAAATGGTCGTGAGTTTAACTTCCGGTCGCTATCAAGCGGTTACTACTAGGATAGGTGACTGTTTACTAACAAATAAAGCATTTTAGTATATAATCAGCCGCCAAGGTCAACTTAGCCTTCCATCCCTACAGGTTAGATAAACTGAATACCAACCTGCTTGGCTATAGGGTTTAAGGTGGGCGCATTTACTTGGGTCGGGTGTAAGGTGACACTGTGATTTCATATGGCAGATGAAGCTCCGTAGTTCTTATATGGTTTTCTATAAAGAGGTATACGCAACCTTTAACCTTTAATATACATTTGGCCTTAAAAAACATGCTTCTGGGTGCATTATTGTGCAGTGTGCGGGCGCTAACTGAGAGATTAGTTGCCGCTTGACTTTTAAGTAAACGTTCAACTAATCGTTCTTCACTCGCTAAAACTCATCGTGCGTCTGTCTGCAGTAGCAGGACAGTTTGGCGCTTTGGCGCCTAGCTGTGCTGTAAAAAATAGAAACGATGATCAGAGATCTCCAACCTCTGCCGGTACTCAGTTTACCAAGCCATCTCGTAGGGACGATAGACTGAGTTAACCTGGAGCCTGCCTATACTTAACTTATATGAAGAACAAAAAGCTTAGCTATCGTTAGGGCTATTACTGACCTTGAAGGTTATCCAAGGTCGATGATTTTTATTTCACCTGAAAGGGCGTATGCCACTTCCTATTAGTGATTAATATTAACTTGGGTTCTATTTTGCACCGTTTAGCCACACTAGCAAGCACTTGCCTTTAATGTCATCCAAGGTCGATAATTTGCAGGTAATTTGAAAGCCAATATGCGACTTTCTATTAGTGATCAATAGCAACCTAAGCCCTATCTTACGCCGTTTAGTCACAATACATCCGTGAAGACGGACAGACAGATAGGCAGACGGACGGACAAAAACCGTAGCAAAAGTAAGCTTAACGGTCGGCCCCAAAATGAAGAACTCCCGTGTTGTCACATTCTAGTTGTGATCATAGTCCCCACAGCGTCGCGGCGGCAGATCGCTTAGTATAGCATGCTGATGTACTTTGCATGGAGACTAATGGCCAGAAGAAAGCTTTTATATCGTCTTCTTGTCGCTGGCTCGTTCGATGCTGTCTTACTACGGCTCTAGTCGAGATACGATCCGATGTGATGCGCTAATGCGTAACGTAAGCTGCGCAACATCACTATAGCGCGGGCGTCTGCACCATAACATAAACCTTGGATGGAGCAAATGTATACTATCGTAAAAGTAGTAGGATTTTTTACCTTTCTGAAGGAAAAAATGTATAGTGTACGACTTTAAGCATTCTATCAGCTTTTTCTCAAGTTTGTTTCTGGAATAATTTTGGCTGCATGTTACTTCAAAATGAATTTTTTCGCTCTTCAGCTGCTACATTTTGAAAAGAAAGGAATGGAAGACGAAAGGGGTAAGGAGATACAAATTGGGGAAACTTGCGCTTTGGCGGCATAGACGCTTCTGTCATCGAAGATGTACATGCAGTCGAACTAAAGAGAACTGGGCCTAGGTAATATTTGGATGTTTCTGCAATAACTCTGAGATATCTTACCTTGATATGCCCTTGACCTTGACCCATGCACGATCTTAAAAGTTTAACCATTTTGTCTAAACATGGTATAACATAAATATGTATTTTGTTTTGTCGAAATTCGTCAAGTCGTTAGGTAGATCTGGAGTGCAAAGTTTTTTATGACGATGAATAAATAGGTATATTATTTTTATTTCTATTTGTCTACCTCTGTCTCTCTTTTTACTCTGTATATTGTGATATTGTGTATCTGTCTGTTTTGTCTGCCGTTAAGGCGAATAAACGTGTTCATTATTCGTCGAAACATTTATTCGACGTACATGCTGGAGAATACGATTGGCTATCTGCATTGGCCAGTGTGTGACAAAATAATCCTTGGTTGGCACGACTGCAGCAGCTGCATCATCGTGCGGCCAACTAGAACTATCGCACCGACGCAAGCCGCCGGGATGCATATTTTCACAATACCGCACGACGCCCAACCGGTACGGTAGACGGAACGTCACGAAACAACAAAACTATCCCACTCGCCATACAGTGAAGGAGAGAGGGTTTATTTTTCATAACCACAATTAACACAATTATAGCGCAACGGTTGATAATACAGTGCATGAGGAAGGGAGAGATATCACGCGTTTTTGATAGCATGTTCACCGAATATCAATTAATAGTGCAGTAATAAACCAAAATCGTATTAAACCTGCTGTCAACGAGTCCCACATAGTCTTTTATTCTCGGTTGAAAACTCGTCCCCTCTCCAAGTCTCTTCCTCCTCTCTTTCTATCTCAAGAACGTAACTCGCTAATCGCTGACCAGGTCGTGTTTCAGAAGTTTTTGGCGATTGTTGCAGGTGGTAAAGTGCGGCACATTAAGCCACCTCAGCTGGTTTTCAAACGCACTATAAATGTTTACTTGCTTACTTACTTAGTTACTCACTTGCTTAATAGTTGTGTCACGTTTGATGCCGTCGTATTGCAAAAAAATTTAAACTGATTGATTATCTGTACTATTTTGGCCTTTCTGTCCCAAGGAGCACCCAATGCAGAGGTAGATTTAGGCATTGATAGATGTGGCAGATACGAATCCGCGGCCTAGGCCTTAGACTGAGACGCACGTCATATTTCCTCTTTCAATAAATCTTATTTTCTGCACACGAAACTGGGAATATGTGTCATCACTGTTATTGACAACAACATAGCGCTGAGATTCTGTCGTAGGGAAAAATTTGACTGTTCACCGTCGGAAAGGGTTCGGTGCGGTATTGTAAAACATGCAAATCGTCCCGTGGCCGGATCGCGAGAGGCGTAAATTGAAGCGAGCTGCAGTATCCTATCGCGGTGTTCGCGGATTTGGTCAGCAGCAACAAGCGCGCTCGCTATGCGGGTCGCGACACCGATTTGCCGGTGTCCGAGACCGTTCGCTGTATGGCTCTAAGCTCGGGACCCATTACTCACAGCGCGTGAAACCCGAGTTCACCATGCAGTTTCTCCGGCGCAGCGTTACGTGACGTGTGAGCCTAAGCCTCGCGGGCACGATCGATTATTACAACACTGCAGATTACTTATACATCTCCGCCGAGATAGATAGAACGCTGTGCATATCGCCGTCGTGCTCCTCCTATAGATGTATCTCTGTCGATATGTCTATGCCATGCTCTCGCGTGATAGAGGCTTTACACAACACTAATAGAGTGTTTACACGATCGAGCAAACATCAAGCAGACAACGAGCAGACGTCGAGCAATTAGCACATGTATTTTGAATACATTTGCTCGACGTTTGCTCGATGTTTACTCGATCGTGCAAACGGGAACATCGAGCAGACATCAAGCAACCGTCGAGCAGACGTCGAGCAAACATCGAGCAAACATCGACCTGGCTCAAGCAAGCCTATTGGAACCCCGCCCCTGGCTCAAATGTAGGCCTAGGCTTAGACTCTTAGCCCACAGCTGATCACGTGTTATATAGGCCTTTCAGTTACAACTTGCCCGCCCTCCTAAATTAGCATGCTAATTACCGTAGAACGTCGAGCTAGCTGCTCGATGTTTGCTCGATCGTGTAAACACCCCATAAGACAG
>Ga0209671_1001760_pt1 | contig 18784 bp, 8 predicted proteins | sample WorMetHERISLAND2_2_FD_187401 | JGI IMG/M metagenome (GOLD analysis project Ga0209671, IMG submission 187401) | Marine gutless worms symbiont microbial communities from Max Planck institute for Marine Microbiology, Germany - Olavius geniculatus... | ecosystem: Host-associated > Annelida >...
GTAATATCGGCGCCCAGCGTTCTGTCAACACGGAAAAATTTACCTTTGAAGTCGACGATCTACGAAAACGACGTAGAAAACGTGCCGCCATGATGACCTGCGGTGACGTCATGAGTTTAGGCTATAGACGTCATGAATTAATATTCATGATGTCTATAGGCTATGGCCTAGCCTAGAATGATGACGTCGTCGGCTAGCCATTAATATTCAAGATCTATATGGGCTAGGGTCATGACGTCACTGCAGGCACTGATAGATTAGAATATTTCGCATAACGTAACGCAATGCCGCATTTCGTTTGAATTCATGCATTAATTTCATATATTCATGAAGCTCAAATCGACATATTATATATGCGAGGTTAAATGTCTAATTTAAATCTACAGAAATTGCGTGAGTGAGTTTGACCGTGGCCATGGACCTTTAAAATAATTTCATTGCTCCGCACTGTTCATGCTGTCTTAAATCTTTGACTGTACTGCTATTCTAAGCAAAAAACACGTATTCTAATCATTAAAAATTTTTTTAATCGAAGTGCATTTCCTAAGAAATTTATCCATACCAACCAACATTTAAGTGGGTGATGCAACCAATGATGTTAGTGCTAGAACAAGCAACCAAAAGTAACACATGAGTTAATGACAGCTTCAGTTAAGAGACATGGTTCTTACAATACTATTCACGTTGATAGCATGATGTGGCAACACTTGTTAAACAAACCAACAATGAAGACATCTGATGGCAACACTGGCATAGATATGATGGGTATCATATCACAGCGACTACCAGACAGAGTCACGGACATAAAAACCATAGATAGTGGATTCAGCAAAAACTCTGAAGCCCAAAAAATGCCACGCCCATCTCCGCATATGCACGATAAATATTTAATATATTTTGAATAACAAGCGTCTTTAATTTGGTTTGCGCAACAAAAAGTCGTAAAGTCACAGCTAAAATGATCTAAAAGTTCACGATATGCAATTTAGAAAAAAATAACGTACTGTGTAGCAAAAACAATCTGGTTTGCTAGCAGACGATAATGACGTTTGTGACGTAAACTTCGTTTTTTGATGGCCTATCTAACACTAACGCGTTAGGGATACCTGCTCACGGCACGGCAGCCAAAAAAATTTCTAAAGAGTTTTGTTTTGTTGTACTGAGGCAATGTACTAAAAAAATTTGCTTTTCGTGCGCTGGCTTGGGCACGAAATTAGCGTATTTATAGTACTCAACGCGTTAGGCATCAAAAACGCAATTATAAGTGGTGGATCATACCACTTAAAATATGCACGATGAATATTTAATCATCATCATCATCATTTCTGGCAAGCACCACTAAGAGTGCGTAGCGCCGAACGTAGACATCAAACTCCAGAGTGGACGGTTCTGAGCCAGGTCAACTGCGTCGTCCATATTGAGGTCGCTGGATTTCAGATCCTGCTGAATGGTTTTCATCCATGTAATATTTAATGAAACGGGTTTAAAACTGGCTTCAACTCGTTGTGTTAGGCGAACGGTGAGTAAACAGTCTACTTATTTATAGGTCGGTGGGCAGAATACAGTAAGTTGAAGCAACTGGCCTGTCAGTGTTGCTGATGGGTACAGCATTGCGGTACCAATGCACAATGGGTGTGGGTGAGCCTAGCGCAGTGCAAGGCAATGACATCCACGACTCAATCTTCTGCTCAACTCGGAGTGCAGGACTTGACTGTAGCACCGGACGCACTGCAACAGCACAACAGTTTTACAATTATCATAAGAATTAGTCAAAAAACAGTAAGAATCCAAATTCAACATACACTTGACTTCAGAAAACATGTCGCCTTTTCTACAGTATATCTGCTCATCTTAATTTCAAATGTTCCAATATAATACAATACAATACAAGACAAGAAAATTTAAAGTGGAAAATGCCTATGGCACTGCAGTCACTTCGAAGTTTGTAGAAAAAAGAGGACCAGATCAAATGAATCTTAAGTTCAGTCTAAAATGTTCGCAAGGACTTTGAAGACATCACTTCTGGTGGCAGACTGTTCCAAGTACTTTAACGACAGGTGTCTTGACAAAATGATGTGGGCGATATGCTGGCTGAGACTGCGGTAATAAATTGTTGACAATCAAGTACTTCAGCAGACGACGAGCAACCAGCCGCTCTAGTAGCTTGGAGATAACGGAGAGATTTGAGATTGGCCGGATCTTTGAAATAGTGTGCATTGATATTGCAGCACTCAAAGTGCCCAACTTGCTTTATAACAGTACTGTAGTATTTAAAAACACAACTCCAAAACCCGGGTTTGAAAGTGCCTCAAACCTGGGTTTTGAAGCTGGCAAACTCCTGGGTTTCAATCGCCGGTGCATACTAACGAGTGACATGGGGATGGAGACAGCGGTAATACCGCGGTAATTACCGCGATAATGGGGACTGATGCGGACTACAAATTTTGGGATCCGCACACCTCTGACCACGCAATGTTGCAGCAGCTAACATGAAAGCACGCCAGGGGGTTGTGTGCAGGCATCTCTGGTTGCAGTGTATGCCGGGGACTGTGTGCACCTCTTAGTCCCCACCGTGCCCAGGAAAGCAAACGACACACAGCCATTGTTCACGGTAAACAATCCTTACGGTTTATTGCACCTGTACTTGACGCGATCTAATTATCAGAGCCATGTGTTCGAATTAATAGGAGTAAAATAAATAATTATATTTTCTTAACATTTAGGTGTTCAGATTATTAAAGTGTCCGAATTGATGGAGGAAATACGGTACTACTTATGTCTATAGTAGTTGCTGTAAAAATACATATGGGAATAATACATTTCACTAAATAGTACTGGTACATCGCATGGCATGTTTCGGTGGGGTGTTGCAAAATGTTATTAATTTGCAGTACATTAGTAACCAAGAGTAGTAAAATGTGCAGATTATTAGCGGCAATTATTTTGTCAACATAATGATGGAGATGGGGACAAAATGCGTGGGGATGGAGAAAATTTCATGGGGATGGGGTGGGGATGCTACTTCATCCCCATGTCACTCTTCAGTGCATACCAAGAACGTTGAGCCATCACTGTGCCTCTGCAGAGAAAGTCATCGCTATTACCTCTGGCAAAGTGCCCATTACACTCATAACTATCCCAGCTACAATCACCCATATCAATGTATTATCCTGAGTACAATCATGTCTATCAGTGTATGATCTGCATACCATGCACAGTGAGCCATGCCTCTGCAGTGAACGTCAGTACACCAGGTGTTGATGACGTCTGGTAAGTTGCCTGGCAGCGGTAAATCCCGGCGTCAGCGACTGTTGGCTGTCTGACAGTGAGAACTCGACGAAGTCTTGACGAGAACATGTACTTGCCACTAGCAGCACCAGTGCTAAAGCCAGTAGAGCTAGCAGTGAGTTCGGTTGTCTGTCCGCTGCTACTCCGCCAATACCAGCGCTGACGCACATATGACGGACGTCTTCACAGACACACCACATTACCCTCATTCGTGTCACTCTGCACTATCCAAAAACTGTCATCCAAAAATGCTAAATACAGGGCTAAGAACCCCCATTTTGAGAAAAACGACACTGAAATTCTGAGCACCTGTAGTCTCCCCTGTCAAAAATTTGCAACTGTCTGTTGAAATTCTGTTGCAAGTTTACAGCGTCCATTAGAAAATTGCAACTTTGTGTCCTGCCTACTTTTGAACTCCTGATGCCACCAGTCAGCAGGTGTTGAGCATGGGCATACCACTTGCAGCATATTATTTATTACGACATCAGTGTACTGTATGTAGACTGAGCAGCAAGACTGGCCTACCAACTACACAACGTCACATTGTCATGGAAAATCTCAAATTGCCACGCCTCAGAAATAGGTTGGCTGACTGATCTACTCTGTATTTGGTTACGGTTCGGGTTTTGGGGCAGGTAGATTGCGCTGAGCGCCTTAGATTGGTCACAATCTAACACTTCCAGTTCTGTCATTAATAATTTTTCACAAAAAGGTGTAGCAACACGTCCAAGCTGTGGTGGATCTGTAATGTGCACGACTGCCTTTAGACAAATTTTCAGACTGTATACCACTGAAAAATGTTTTTTAATCGCCAAAGATACTTGCCCATTTATTAGTGGTGTCTCCCTTTTCCAACTCACAGCATATTAATACTAGCAATAATAACTCTACTTGAAGTACAGCTGTGTCTATTGGACTAAAAGCACACCCAATCATCAATATGTCTGGCTTAGATTTCAGCCAATAATTCAGTCTGGTCGTGCTCTTTGTTGTTTTAGTCAATTGATCACACAGTCTAAACATCGTCTTCTAAGGTTGCACATCATCCGTCATCTCTCGTAGATGATAAACAAGTAGATGGGACAGGAAGTTGCAATTTTTCCACAAACAGCTGCGGATTTCTGACACAAAAAAAATTATATGTGCTCAAAATTTAAATTTTGCCCCTAAATTACCCCCAAAATGGGAGAAAGCTCAGCTTCATATTTTGCATACCGGTTTCTAGACAAAAACTGCTGACAAGAAAAAGATCTGCGGACAATTTTCCAACAAGAAAAAAATTTAGAGAAGCAACTCCCGCTCTCCCCAACTGCCCTGAACAGTGGACAGCTGACTAATTCGTTGGCTACAAACAGGTGAATGGCAACTTAAATGCTAATGTATCACTGATTAAGACTTATATAATCATTAGATATCGAACATGCCAGGTACATCTGCATGCCATCTGCTACAGAGAGACAGACAGACAGATCTCAATAGACAACAAGCCCGATGATAAAACACCAGTTAACGTCAAAAAAACAACCAATCAGTAACGCTACTATGCCAGAGATTGCTCAGGCAGATAGATGCATAGCCTGTTCCATTCCGACCAGGATCAAAAGCCACACTGTCTGTGTTCGATGATGACATATTTTGCGGCCATCCTCTAAGGCTAAAACTCGTTGACACATCAAACTAACAAAAGCTTAGTGATGATACTGAAAACAATACTGTCATCACTACCACAGACAGCAACAATAAGACGATTGGAGTAAAGAGGCACAGAGGCTTATCACAGCATGCAGTGAGGCCTGCAGTTATCTGAGACAAACAACACAACAGTATATATGCAGAAAAAAACACTAGTACCCCTTTTACACACTAATGCTGGCTCGTCAAGCTGGCTCAATAAACGTTCATCAAGCACACATCAAGCACTCATCAAGTTGGATCAAGTGTATAGAGTGCCACGGCATAGCTCATTAAGCATTCATCAAGCACTCATTGAGTTACCAAGCTGGCTTGATCAATGCTTGTCGAAGAAGCTCGATAAACGCATGCTTTTTCAAACATCGACCTGTTCCAACAAGCACTCCTCTAGCCAGCTCAATGAGTGTTTGATGTGCGCTTGGCGAAAGCTTGGTGAGCTTTGCCATTGCAATCTACTCTGTGTCCCCCCCAAACAAAACATGCTTTTTTATTTTTAAGTAACTCTGAGAAACAGAACCTGATTTCAGTTATTTTTCACATGCAACACCAAAAAGAAACTTGACGTAAACAACTATAATTTTGCCCACCTCATGTTAACAATGCTGCTGCAATACCTTGCAAAATGCAGAGGTCATAGTTTGACCTTTTGGCTTGGTTTTCTTTGCGATAGAGCATACATACTTAAACTGGCTCGATCAGTACTTAATGTGTAAATAAGTAAGTAAAATGATTTAGAAGGCACAAATTCAACACTAAGCCACAAAACGCCGCGCTCTCAACAACTAAACAAAAATGTCTTCAGCAGCCAACTAAACTGTTCAAAGTTAATGCCAGTTTGTCTCAGATGACCTGGCAGACTGTTCCACAGCCTCGGACCTGCAGCAGCAAAGCATCTGTCTCCATAGCTGCTGCAGGTCCTTCTGACGACACATGTCCTTGAGTTGGCAGAATGCAGCTGACGACGACCATCGTCGGTGACCAGCTGACAGTGAGCGACCAGGTAAGATGGAGCCATGCCGGACAGTGACAAGTAGACCAGGGTGGCCATCTTAAAATCCACCCGATGGTGAATCGGAAGCAAGTGTAGCTCCTTTAGCACTGGTGTTATGTGGTCGTAGCATCGAGCCCCCGACACCAAGTGTGCAGCCGCATTATGAACGGACTGCAGCTGGCTCATCAGACCGTCAGTACAAAAAAGTAAAAGTAAAGGCAGCCATGCCCCAGCTGGGACGTAGGCGGGGTGCTCATCTCCCACTCGCGGCCGTTGAGCCCGTAGGTGCATAAACCACTTGAGTCCGTGACGCATGGCCAGTGCGACGCCAGACCTATGGTTATCTTCTCAGCCTCAGGGCATCACCGCCCTTTGACCAGTACCAAATTATACTGCTTGGTGACATAGGCACATGTGTGTGAACAACTTGCCTAAGGTCGTTATCCGGCAGTGTCCTGGTGTGGCGTCGAACCTGCGCCCCTGAGTGACCTCAGGATTACAAGTCCGGCACGTTACCGTTAGACTACCGAGCCACAGACCATCAGTGATGCCGTAAAACATCGAGTTGCAGTAGTCCAGGCGACACGAAATAAACGCCTGGACCAGTGTCTTGATGGCGTCAGATGACATCGACTTGACGAGTGGTCAGAGATGCCGTAGCTAATAGTAGCCACATGGCGGACACCTGTGCAGACAGCATCAGCTGGCTGTCCATGATAATGCCGAGGTTGCGCGCCGTCTCCGAGATACTAACATGTGCCGACGCCACCAAAACCTCCAAAATGCTGACTTTCACCAGTTGCTGTGGAGATCCAAACCACATCACCTGGGTCTCGGTGGAGTTCAGTCGAAGTCGGCTGGCCTTCAACCATGCCTCGATGTCGATGAGACACGCTGTGAGACATGCGCTTGTTCAGCCAGCTCATTGAGACAGTTTCATCATGCAAACGAGGTACATGCATTGGACTTGGCCCTGCCAGCCATATTTCAGCCGGTCGAGGCTATTGACGTTCAGTGCTGATGACCCAGTGACGAGCTGTCGGCAGATCAGTGATATGACGTCATGCCATCCAGGGAGGCCGAGGAAGGTTATTTTTAACCTGCCTGTAATGACGGCCGGTTCATCGGTGATGCTATAGTACTGGTGGCAGAAGAGTGCATCCTCTTGCGCTGGGCCCATCTGCACCGAACACTCTTCCTGCATGCTAATGAACTAAAACCATCGTGACGCTTATATTGGACATTTTAGCGTTCGTTGTCATTTCCTGTTTTTTGTCCACGGACAGCGCACCGAGCGCATTAAAGATTACTTTTAGGCTTGTCTGCTATGATAATGCGCTATATAAATGTTCTATTAATAATAATAATAATAATAATAATAATACCTTAATAATGCATGACATGCATGCAGTGAGAAGACTGAGTCTATAGAATGACTGCAGGTGAGCTGACCTAGCATTGACGACACACTCAAACTGGACCACTTCATCCACACCATGAACAGCGACTGTGTCAGATGGAGCTACGACGATACCCGGCTGGACATCACTAGACCCCACTACTCCTACACACAACATCGCACAATGTACAGGTGACAATACTACACCACTAGACACGGACAGAGAAAGAGACAGACAGACAGACACACAGACAGACAAGAACAGAAAGACAAACAGCATACTGAAGCCCAAATTCCATTACTCTGACTTCCCCGCGATGTCCGCAACAAGCCCTACACTTCCCTGTGACAAGACGTACGGAAAGTTGGAAATGTTGCCAATCTTCCCCATCTTCCCTGTTACGACACACAGAGAAGTTCAGGACTTCACCGAATGTTTTCCATGTGACAAGTCTACAATGTGCTAAGTCCGTTTGTTCCGTTGTGTCACGCTCGTTTACAAATTTCACTAAAATGATGCAAATGGGCTCGTTGCAAACTTCTCATGGTATTTTTCAAACACATCTTGACATGCCGTGATGGTTTGTAACCCCAAAACTTTCCCATAACATTCCCATTTCACAACACATCACGCGGATGTCTAAGGAAAGTTGGCGTAACGAAATTTTGGCTAAAATTCTCATCAGTGATCCAAATTCCACACAAGCACTGTACAGCTACACAACCCCACTGGTCCACCATGTTCTGCAAGCATTTCTGCATCCACAAGCTATATGTTAAGTGACAGACAGATGTTAATGTCACATCTGATCGCAAGTCGCATCTCACTGACTACAAGTTTATTCTCCGTATGCTGTTTTGTGATAGCTATTGACTGTATTGTTTTACGTTGTCACTTACTACTACAAATGCAGTCGAACAGTGGTTGCATTAACCTCCTTGGCAGTATGAGTCTGGCCATAGTATCTGCCGAAAAGCAATTTGGCAAAATGGGATGCGTCGGTTTACGGCTTCAATCCATGGGAACCACCCTAAATAATGCTTGGAATTACTGCCGAGTAGGTTAAAGAAGCATTTGAGCAAACGTACGTCGCTGTACTCGTAGCATATAGGGTGGACTGAAGCTGGTCTGTTGTGTGTAGCCATTGGTAGCGGTCGCCTGGTAGACCGCGTGGTTGTGGCTGTCGTAGCCAGTGTTGAGTATCAGCAGCTGATTGCTGACAGCCACATGATAACCGACACTGTCGGTGTCCAGTACACGCCGGCCCATGGCGTCCGTCCACTGTACGGAGGCCGGTGGAGTGCTGTCTACCTGTGGCAGGTCTAACAGCACCGAGTCACCTTCAGTCACCGTGACCTCAATCTTACCAGTGTCAGCAGCAAACGGACGTATGTCTACAAGCGCATCATCAGAAATCCACCGTACGACCACGGAGACTCATACGTTAGTTCACCTATGCACACAACCTGTCTCCGTCTGCCACTGTTTTGCTGCTAACAACCACCGCTCTCGCAGAAAAGTACATGGCCGTACAAAATAAGCAAGCAAATGGGACAGTCATACACCAAAATGGCATTGACAATTTAACATGTGGATTACGATTTTCGAAAATATTGAATGAACGTATTAAATGATCATTTACGGTTACACTACCGACCATCAGCAGCCACAAAATAAGTACCAAGATGGAGCATTAAAATGCCTAACAGTTACATTTAAAAAGATGTTTTAAGTTAGTGATGTAAACAGCATATGGAAGCAGAATAGTTAACGCTAAGAGGAAGGGTATTCCAAATGGTGGGAGCCGCTACTGCAAGAAATAACAAGAAATTTGAGCTAATGCTCACGGGACGCGCGAAAGCCTATAGCAGTTCCTGCCCGCAGGCAGTCACCCATCGCAGTACTAACCGGGCCTGGCGTAGAATAACTTCGTTTCAGCCGAAACGCGTTACCAACTACGCCAAGCCACCAACGCCAGTACTGTGGCGCCACCTTGCGAATTTTTGTGTCGCAGCCCGAAACTGCCCGAAAAATCCATAAAAAATCCCTATTTTGGCGTTCAAGGTCATCCAAGGTCATTTAATTCGGCGTCAATCGAGAGCCAGTATACGATTTCCTATTAGTGATTCATAGTAACCTAGGCCCTATCTCGCACCGTTACTGAGATACAGCGACTTATTAGCCAAAAATCTCAAATTTTGCCCACCCCCTTCTCATTTAGCGCCCTCGTTCGGGGTGACTCCCTTCGAATTTATGAAAAAGCTTTACGGTTCCTGAAACTAGAGTCTTCCAGGCAGCCAACGGTGCAGAGTTGGTGATCCTAGCTTGGACCGTTTTTGCCTGATCCACCCGTGTGACAGACAGATGGACAGACAGATGGACAGAATTGCGATGGCTAAGACACGCTGAAAGCATAGCTGCTTTCGCGCGTAAAAACCAAAACATGTGCAGACACAAGAGACAGACAAATTAGTGTCAAATGAATTCAATGCACAAGATGGCCATCATTCAGCTGTGAGTGCAGGTAAGAAGGCCGGCTGATAGACACAAGCTTAATTCCGTAAATGAAACAAACAACTCAGTGCTGTCAAAACTACTCACAAGCTATCTGTACACGAGCCGGCTGGCTGCGGATTGCTCCTAGATGATTGGATGCCACACAGCGATATGTTGCTGCGTCCGACAGGGTGACATTTCGCATCTTGAGCGATCCGCTACTGGTAGCTGCAGCAGGTAGTGTAGTCATTGGCTGCTGATCCTTGAACCAATGGTAGACAGGTCGAGGCTGGCCATCAGATGTACACAGCAGCACCTTGGTACCGCCAGGGACTAATGGATTGCCTGACTGAGGCTGGGCTGTAAACTGCAGTGGAGGCACAACTGCACGACAGATAATTAACAAACATGGCAAGCTCAATAAACACTGACATCATGAAACACCGCACCAGCTGCATTGACCACATTGGCACCAATACGATCAGATCAAGTACAAAGGGTAAGAACTAGGCTAAGGTTTAACAATCTAATATGATCATATATTTGCTACCAGCACTGTGTTTTGTGTCACCACATGATAATCAACAAACATCACCACCACCAGAAGAACATCACATGGAGAAGTTGGTTAAATAACAGTCAACTAAATTGGCTACATACATAATGCATCAAAATCAACATCAATTGTTAGCTACCTTATGAGCAGTGCCCCTTCACAAATACTTTGATTTTTTAAATCTCAAAATGGCATGATTTCGAGAAATGGTAAAAAGCCAATTGGCGGATGTGCGGATCTGCGGATGTTGCAACAAGGTTAGGGCTAGGGTCAGAGACAGGGTTAAGATTAGGCTAAAGATTGGGGTTAAGCATAGAGCTAAGATCAGCAATAAGGTTGTACTGGGGAATCATTTGGCGGATGATATAGTTGATGCTCACACATGCAAAGCATTCCGGAGTCGCCTAGCCAACATCCAGTTCTGCCTGTAAGTCCGCCAGGCACCTTCCCACTGTGTTAACACCAGTACTGGTCCTGCAGCGTATCTGGGCAGAAGCAGAAGGCTAGTAGACGGTTAAACTAATAAATTACATCTTAATTACAGCATTACATGTTGCAACACCTGCAGATCCGCACATCCACAAATCGCTTTTTACCCATAGCCTGTGATTTGGTGTATTGGTTCACAGTTTGCTTTTTTGATATAAAAAAAACAAAACCCAAAAATGCCCGAAAACTGGGTATTAAGGCCAGTAAAACTTCCCAAAACCCAAGGCTCAAAGAGAAAAAAGATCAGTGGATGTGCGCAAATGCAGATGTTGCAACAGGGTTAGAGCTTAATTACAGTGTTACCTACTGCGACATTTACAAATCCGCACATCCAAAATCCGTTTTTTACCCGCAGCCTTTGAATCCCTAACTGTGAACATTTCATGGTTAATATCTTACCCGTGTCACCAGTCTCAACTGCAGTCATAAACCACGATATAAACGTGATGGCGTGGCATATCCGGCGACAGATGAGACGGTTGATATGAGACAAGATCATGTCAGACGATGAGCACAGCCCTGGGTATAAACATGCATGAACATCGGGCTCAATTGCACCAGTCTTTATCTGACAGCGCCAGTCTCATGCTTGGACACGACAACAACGTCCTTAGCCTCGTGCATCTGTGTCACAAAATAAAATTAAGAAAACAATAAATCCCCGATAATTAAAAAGTAACTATTCTCACTTCCGCTCAGACACTATCTAAAAGCAAACACAGAGTCACTTGGTATTAGAGATGGGCCTTCCGGGTTTCGGGTTTGTGTGAAACGAAAAAATGCGGTATGGTGATCGTCTATAAATGACTAGCGATTACGAACCCGAAGCTTTTTGCCAAACCTTGGTTTCAGGATTGGAAAGCCGCTAAATCCGAGTTTTCGGTCGGGTTCGGGTTTGGCTCAGGTTTGGGAAGATGGCGACCGTATGCAAGTAACACGAGTATCAACAACAACTAAACTAATACTGTTTTACCGCGAATGAAATTCTTTATTTGTGGCTGGTATGTTCTTACCGGTACAGTACCGCCATAGATATATACATTAACCAGCAGTTTCCTTTCTTAGCACGTATTGTAAATATTTGGAATAGTTTGCCTAATTGGGTAGTTGATGTACAGTCTATTGATTTATTTAAAGTGCGGCTTGATAGATTTTGGGCACAATAAGAAGTTATGTGCTAAATTAATCGGAACCGGAGATAGATCGAAGTATGTCGAAAAAAGTGATTAGATTATTAGTATAATTTATTATGTCGTGACTCGTGATACGGATATAGAGGGACTTTTAGTGCCTGCATCCGTTTATCTACATTACTGATTACTGATAGCCATGGCTTTCATCACTATCGCCCATCCCTAAAGCACTTTATTATTAAATATTTTTCGTGGTGTTATGTAAACAATACTGTACTAGTCAATAAAAGTCATTTCTGTTATGTAATTCTTGTTTTAAAAAGTACTTTTTGTGGTAGGTAGATTTCAGTGTAATGTCGCAAGCTTTTGATGTAGTTTGTCTAATTTATATGAATACGCATTGATTGACACGTCACTACATCGCTTCATTGGTGAATTGGAGGGAAAACAGTTAAGTAAAGTAGAAACATATTTATTGTCGGCTTAGTCTGCTGAGTTTAATAGCAGTGAACTTAGTAAAGTCTGAAAATCATTGATTATTAGTGCAACTTGCAGTGATAATAGTATCATCATCATCATCATCATCAATGGATATCCGGAAGCAGGCCGAAGCCCTCTATTTCCGTTCGAAGTAGATAACTTCAACACGAGTATCAACAACAACTAAACTAATACTGTTTTACATTGACTTCCGGTACTAAATGATGGATTTATAATTATAATACAAACTAGAACCACACCAGATTCAAATCTAAACGTCTCTTAAAACTACTAACACTACATGCCCATACAACATCATCTGGTAGTGAGTTCCATAGCTTAAGTAATCTATTTACAAAAAAATGTTTCCGGAGATCATATTTGCATAACTGGGGCACCAATTTGTATCTATGGCCCCTGGTATAATATCGCTTTTCTAACATAGATTTATACTGCAACTGTAACACAAAATTGGTATCATACTTGTTATTTACATATTTATATAACTGAATCATATCCTCTCTTAATTGCCTACAGCGTAAAGTTGGCAATTGCAAAACACGTAACCTTTCTTCATATAGACCAAAAGCTGTCAATTGAGGTACCTCTCCCCAGGTAGTGGGGAAAGCTTCTTTATTTGGTTTTTACGCACGAAAGCAGCTACTGCTTTCAGCGCGTCGTGGCCATTGCAATTCTGTCTGCCCGTCCATCTGTCTGTTACACGGGTGGATGAGTCAAAAACAGTGCAAGCTAGGATCACCAAATCTTCACCGTCGGCTGCCTGAAAGACTCTAGTTTCAGGAACCGTAAAGTTTTTCCATAAATTCGAAGGGGGTCACCCTGAACGAGGGCGCTAATTGAGAGGGGGTGGAAAAAATTACTGATTTTTAGCCAATAAGTCGATGTATCTCAATAACAGTGCGAGATAGTGCCTAGGTTACTACTAATCACTGATAGAAAGTCGTACACTGGCTCTCGATTGCCACCGAATTCAATGTCCTTGGATGATCTTGAACGCTAAAATAGGCGTTTTTATGTATTTTGGCAATTTCGGGCTGCGAGACACATTTCAAGAGTGAATTGCACCGAAACCAATTGAGATAGACATAGACAAGCTGCATATGAAATTTTCAGCATTGAACGCAGATTTCGATGGTCCAAGTTTCGATTTTCTAGGTTCAAGGAAACCTGCGCACGAGGGCATCAAAGAGCAGTACTGCTGTAAAGTCATTATTTTACCGTTTTTGGCCAGTCTTTTGTCAAAACAGTTGCAGATAGGCATGGGCATGCGGCCTATCACAACAAGCACTAGTGATGAGCTTTTTAGTCGTATAAACATCGATGACTTTGAAAGACCCTGAACTTCCAAAATAAGGGGGTTTTATTAGAGCTGTCAAAATAACGCATTAAGGCATAATAAATTAACGGCAGTTTAACGCACACTAAAATAATTAATGCACATGTAAATTTATGTTAATTTCTAAATTCTGTGAAGCAAAAGTTTCCATATTCCGTTAAACTGCGGTTATTTGACAATTGAATGAATTCAAGTAACTAAACTGTAGTTGCTGTTCTATCCCTAGTACCGCTTATAAATAATTATTTTGACGACATGCTAATAGATTTCTATGACGGCAGTTATTGTTGATTATATGTTTAAAATGTGCTTGTAACTTTCTATATTCTGCAGGCGCCCCCCCCAAACGTTGCGGTACCTGGGGTAACTTGCCCCCTACTCTCCCTCTCGACAGGCCTGGGTGCATTAATGGTGCGTTAATTAATGTGTTTAAAAAATTAACTCAGCGTGTTAATGCATTTAAAAAATTAACAATTCAACAGCTCTAGTTTTTATTGATTTTTGCGATCTTTGGCTGCAGCGCACACTCCAAGAATGAACTGCGGCGAAATGGCTGGAGATAGACTGACAGTTTGTGAACAGGAAATTCTGCTATAGGCTTTTGCGTGTCTCGTGAGCATTAGCTTAAATTTTTTGTTTACTTATATCAGTACAAATTTTGATATTTGACATTGATGACTGTGCTCACTGGTGTCTGTGTCATTCTGTGTGCAGTTGGATGTTGTTCAAGATTTTCTGAACATGAGAAGGTCAGCAGCTCCAAGCCAGAAAGGTCCAGCACCAACGAAAAAAGCTTTTTTTGTTCCTCCGTTTTTATCCAAGAAGACTAACAATGATTCAACTGCCGTAAGTTGTGTCATCATTTTTTGATTTCGGTCCACCATTCAGAAGGGCCATTATTTCGCTAAACTAACTCTAACACTGAGTTTAACTCTAACCCTATTCCTAACTCTGTGCCTAATCGTGGTGGCTGTTCAGATTGGTGGACCCACACCCATTCATTACTGTGCTCTGAAGCTGGTATTCATGTTGCTCTGTCACTTTTGGTTAAGTTTTACAGCTTTGTTTCTATGAGGATTGTTGCTTAGCTATGTGATGTTTGTGAATTTCAGCAGTCTGACACTGCGGGAAGGAGCTGCGCAACTGCAGGTGGTCATTCCCGGCACGTAGCTGTGGAGAAGCTGCAATCAGCGTCTGCTGATCAGGCTCGGTCTACACGTGATATCTTGCATCTGATTCAGAGCCAGGTCAGTCCCAGTTTACCGACCTTGCCTGTGTCCAGTGGTACTGCATGTGCTAGAAACACGGAGACCTCGGTGAATGGTTTGCGACAGTTTCAAGTGCGGCCGCAGTTGTTCGAAGCCATCATGATGCAGTCATCGTCTGCTGCCAGCAACGCAGAGAATGAGTCTGTATCAGCTTTGAGTAAACAGTCACCTGCAGGTTGGTAACGTCTTCGTTCATTTCAATCATTTTCGCTTTGGAATTGAACCAGCAACCTTGTGATTACTAGTCCGACATGCTAATTGTTAGATTATCAAGCCATGTGACAACCAAATGGGAGAGTTTCTCTCGAAATGTTCATTGCACTGTCAGTGCATTGCACTGGCATTTTTTGTGATCTAGTGATTGACCAGTGACTTAGTTTGATGTCTGTTGGTGTGGTAACTGTTGAATAAACTCAAATATGATGCCAAGGCCTAGTTCATATCCATTTGTCAGTTGCACTTTACCACTTAGTGGTGACATTATTTAACTTTTCCTATGGCATATGACATCTTGGTGCACAGTTACATTGTATGAAAAACTTGACAGATTTAACCAACATCAGACTTTGTTGTAGATAGGCCTACACCACTGTCCCAATACCAATATATAGTGACTGTAGAAAGAGGAATTTTTTGTGATCTAGTGATTGACCAGTGACTTAGTTTGATGTCTGTTGGTGTGGTAACTGTTGAATAAACTCAAATATGATGCCAAGGCCTAGTTACGGTTATGTCGTTCACACTGTGCACTGTCTGGTATTGTATGACATGACGGTGTGACATGTTGATATGTCTGGTTGACAGTCGGCAGCTGTGATACAGCCATTACCACTGGAGAGCCCGTCTCAAGATACTTCAGTGTCATGTGGTGTAAAGTCTCCAAGAAAAAGGTATTCTCAACATTGATGGATTTAATGAATGCAAATTTTGTGGAGTTTTTGCTGTGTACTGTTCAGTGTGTATTCCATTGTCATTCTGTATAAACACTAGTGTTGTTACGATATGATTGTTCTAATTTCAATTAGATTTTGGTGAAAAATCGCGATTTCGAATCGATTCTGGGCTTCAGTTAGCCTTTTCGTTATGTGTGCAAACTGAACTGCACATATGGCAACATAATAAGTAAGTAAAATTTTATGTCTCCAGCAACTAACAATAGCTGCAGTTTAAATTATCTGAAATTTCTCAATTTTTCCGTCACTCGCCTTTGAATCACTAAAAATAAACAACTTAGTGAATCATACCCAGAGGTATGATACAGGTTGGCTCCAATTATTTGCCTGCATCCAATATTTTGGCTTGAATGTCAAAAATGATAACGCAAAGGGGCACCATAATTTGAACCTTAAAAGATAGCTAACTACTAATAAACGATTATGGATGTATGCAACAAGCAAAAAGAAAAGAATTTGAAACAGCATGCATGATCGCGTCATATTCATAATTACCACCGAAGGCTTTGGTTGCCTACGAAACGTGTTTGCTAAAACTGCTGCGAATCGTCGGCATTGACAGGACTACATTATGTTATTGGTGGGAGATGACGTAGTCTAACATTGAGCAGACTCAGCTAATTAACTCAGGCAGCAACTCGGCAGCAGTTCGCTATACATCAGTCGCTGCTGTGACGTTGAAGCGAGTACATTGCTTTGCATTTTATGTAGAATAAAGAGGGATTTAATCTGAGCTATACACAGTGTTGAATGTGCCTTGCAGTGGCTTAATCCCCAAACATTCTATGGCCCGCTACCTTGGAGTTAAGTCCCCATAACTACCATAACTAATAGCATGGTCTTTGACAGAGTATCCCAGAGACAGATGAAACAAAGCCCAGTTCAGAAAGGAATGCTACTCATCGCACAGGGCACTGAAAGTACGCAGTCGGCGGCCTAGTCTTTGATGATCTGTCGCAGTGTCTCTGCAGAGATTGAGACGGATAAAAAAAGCCGACTATTGAATCCTGCACACGGATGCAGCATAGGCCTATCTATAATGCGCTGAGTAGAGGCGGCGTGACAAAGTAGGCCAGTTTTGTCTCTTTGAAATGCGTGCATGGCACACCTAAACTGATTAATTAAAGCCTTCCAGTCGCCGTCGCGTAGGCCTAAAAGATGCTCAATGAATGTTATATATACCGGGAGCAGTCAACAATTTCAACTGTATGACCGCAATCTACAACAGACAGTAAGCCAATAGGAGCCGAGCTAGAGTTTGATACAATATCGGCCTATGTGTAAATAAAATACAAAGCTCGTTTAGTTTATGACTGGAGGCCTAAGAATTATGCACATACACTCGCCAGTTTCTATAGGCCTATACAGAGATCATTCACTTCATGGCAGCAGGCGTTAACAATAGGTGTATTCATAGCAACTGCTTCTACAGACTGTGCCATTGTCAAGTAGTTAGACCTACATATCTATATAGACAGCCATTGATGCGCTGTTCACCGGCAACGTGTTGTGAATGAAGCAACCAGAACCGCGCCTCTCCTGCAGTTGCAGTACAACCGAGCAGCGGTCACCCAGCGCTCGCCGACGGATAAAAGGCAATTATTCTTCGGCGAGCGCTGCGGGGGGCGCGGTTTACATTCACACTGGGGCGCTGCACTGTGTGATTGTGTTTCATCCCACCACAGCAGCAATGCTACAATGGACAAAATCGTTTTGGTGGTGCACGGAAATCGCGATTTCCTTCCGATTCAATTTTGAGCAAAAATCGCGACTTTCGATTTCGAATTGAATGTCGTAACAACACTAATAAACACTTTACCTTATTTGACAGTTAAACTTGCAATCTTTGAAAGCCAAAAATGGCTGAAAATAGACCAAGACAGCCTGTGAACAGGAACTGTTATAGGCCGTCGCATGACTTGTGTATAGATGGAAATATTGCATTGCATGTAATGATGGTATTTGTCGTCAATGCTAGATGTTGAGTTTTATAGACTGCATAATGGTCTATTGGTCTTCAGGCCTGTGATTTGAGGTCATGTCTTTGCCGTTGTTTTGCTGTTATTTTCTGCTGTTCCTACTGATGTGTTTAGTTGTTGAGAACTATGTACATTTAGCTTTGTTGGAGTTGCTGTTGCTACAGCAGTACCAGTAGATTGTATTTTGATGTTTGCAGCACAAGAAGTGGGAGGGAGATGGTATGTTGTTGCTTTAAATATTTTGCTAACATACACATGCACACACCCACAGATGGTCATACACTAGTTGACTCAGTTTTGTTGTGTTATCTGCATATTAATGAACTAAAACAATCGTGACGCTTATATTGGACTTTTTAGCGTTCGTTGTCATTTCCTGTTTTTTGTCCACGGACACAGCGCACCGAGCGCATTAGAGATTACTTTTAGGCCTTGTCTGCTATGATAATGCGCTATATAAATGCTGTTTTGTTGCACGACAGTTGCCGGCCGCTGACTGCACGGACTGACGATCGTACCCCCCTTTGTATTTCGTAGTTAATTTTTAGGCTCCCTCGGGAACGGAGTACCGAGGGTAAAAAAAAATATAATAATAATTTATTATAATAATAATAATAATAATAATAATAATAATACCTTATTGGCCGAGTCATACGTCGACAGAGCATCTCACCAGGCAGGTTCAGCAGCAGAGTTGGCAGC
>Ga0209671_1001761_pt1 | contig 18783 bp, 18 predicted proteins | sample WorMetHERISLAND2_2_FD_187401 | JGI IMG/M metagenome (GOLD analysis project Ga0209671, IMG submission 187401) | Marine gutless worms symbiont microbial communities from Max Planck institute for Marine Microbiology, Germany - Olavius geniculatus... | ecosystem: Host-associated > Annelida >...
ATTATATTATATATAATAATTATATATATATATAATCATGGGTCAGGCTCACCAAATGACAACACGCTCCGTCTGCTCACATTCTGTGCAGCGCATGGCTTGTCTATTCTGGGCTCGTGATTCCAGCACCGCAACCTCCACAGATTCATGCACCAGGCAGGAAATTGATCACACCTGCGATAGAACCGCCTTCACATCTTCCCGAGTGCACCGCAGCGCAGAGTGTCCGGCTAACACCGACCACAGACTGTTGATTGCAAAGATGAAGCTCATGTTGCACCCAGCAGTGCATTCTTCTAATCAACCGCCAAAATACGACACCCTGAGTCTGGTTAAAGATGACGATCTAGCCCAACGCTACTCAGTTGACATCAGCAACAGATTCCAGGCACTTTCACTAATCGAGGAATATGTCGAGTCACAGTGGGCTGCTATTAGCTTTGCCATAAAGAAGTCTGCCGACGTGGTGGTTGGTAGGAAGAAGTGTGCACGACTGCGTGTAAACCGTGGTTGTCGGACGAAGCATTCGACATTTTGCAAAGGAAGCTAACGGCACGGAAACAAGGCGACCACCAGGAATGCAACCGTCTGAGAAGGTTAGCCGGAATGGCACGGAATAATCTCTGCGCAGCATATTTAGCGACCAGATACTTGGGAGGTAACACGCAGGCCCAACACAGTGGTTCACTGATCAATGACTCATTGGGTGTTCCCTGCAAGTCAGACGAAGCCATCGTGAGAGTGATGAGACATTGGGCAGAACACTACGAAGGCGCTTTGAACCACCCTCGTAGTCCACCATGTCAGGAGCTCGATGATGCTGCAAATACCACACTGCCAGACGCTAGCATCCCAGATGACGCTCCCGGTTTAGATGAAGTCCAGCACGGAGACTGAGGAACGTTCATCTGCGGGGGCTGACGATATTCCACCTGAGTTGTTAAAGTGTGCCATCGATCTGGTCAGCAGAGCTTTACGTGGTCTATTCTGCATCGTCTGGAAGTTAGGGAAGGTGCCGGCAGAGTGGAAGGAAGGTATTGTGCTGTCACTGTACAAGGGAAAAGGATCATGGTTTGAGTGTAGCAGTTACAGACCAATCATCCTTCTGTCAGTCCCAGGCAAAGTATTTGCACATGTTTTCCTCACCAGACTTGACCCCCTGCTTCAGAAGCATCATTGGCCTCACCAATCTGGATTTACCCATTGTCGTTCCATACTGGATGCAATCTTGGCATTGTGTTTGTTGGCAGAAATCCACAGAGAGATCCAACAGCCGCTGCATGTCGCATTTGTGGATTTGAAAGCTCAGCTTTTGATTCCGTAGACAGGAGCGCGCTCTGGGAAGCCGTGCGTGGGGTCGGTGTTCCCTCGGTACTCATGAACCTAATCATCGACCTTCACACTGCAACGTCCGCCAGAGTGCGCCTAGCAGGCCGTCTCTCAGAGCCATTCACGACGACCTACAGTGTAAGGCAGGTATGTGTCTTGGCTCCCGCCCTTTTTTGCCGAGCGATGGACTATATTATGGATCACGTCAGTTATAAAGTCGGCATCCAAGTTGGCCAGCTCACTTTCATGGACATTGACTATGCTGATGACGTCGCTCTGCTTGTTGACAACTTGGAGGAAAGCTTCCGCACCACTCTCACAGCAATGGATGAAGAAGCTTCCAAGTTCAGTCTTCGGGTCTCTTGGACCAAGAAAAAGCTCCAGAATCTTGGTTCGGGATCGACACTCACCAATAATAGTGGATGGTAACACTGTTGATTCAGTAGAAGAGTTCACATACTCGGGCAGCATACAGTTAAGTTAAAGTCAAGTTAAAAACGAACTTATAAAGCGCCAAAAAACTAAACGTTGAGTTACAGCAACTCCGGACCAGAATACATCTGGCTCTTTGGACTAACGGCTAGTGCAATGAAAAGACTCGGCTGTATCTGGCGTCAGAGCAAACTCAGTATTGCCACAAAACTCAGAATATACTCCACGTTCGTGTTATCCATACTACTCTACGGGTCTGAGACCTGGACTCTCACACAAGCTGATTGGAATAGATTGGATTCCTTCCATCTACAGTGCAAACGACGCATCCTGCACATCAGCTAACGATGAAGTTTTGCGTCGATCTGGCCTGTTCGATGTTTCCTGCATTATCCGTAAATGAAGACTGGTCACATCACCAGACTTCGTAGTGATGCACCGGCAAACCAGATTCTTCGAATTTGTACCAAGACGAGGGACGGTGACCGGCCTTCACAGGAGTGGAGATGCACCAGCGATCGTCCACCCACCACCTGGATCCACCAGATCTGCCATGACACGGGTGTTACAGCGACGGAGGCTCTGGAGCTAGCGGAGGATAAACCGTTTTGGCGAACGATTGCAACGGTAGGATGCTTTGGCTAATTGCTTCGCGTTTGATGTTGATGATGATGATGATGGGAGCTGCTTGGCCAGACTGCCGACCCATGAGGCTACGGCCTAGGTTGGGCAGTTGCTCCGGTGGCGCCGTGTCTGTGCCGACGGCGAGCGGCCTTTCCGTCAGCACGGATATGGTGGCATCAGACACGGACGGCCTTTGCCGGTATTTGTGACCACTATTTGATGGTTGTACATACTGTCTAAGTCTAGTGCCGCGGACTGATAAAAGTTGCCATCAGTGCGAGCCTGGACTGAAAATAAAATGTGTCGTCAGTCCAACATGGACTGAAAATATTGTCTACCGCTACAGCAGGTAAAAAGCGGATATGCGGATCTGCAGATGTTGCAACATGTAATGCTGTAATTAAGTTGTAATTTAACAGTTTAAATACATTTTAGCCTTTTTCTTTACTCTGTCCCAAGCCTAATCTTAACCCTTATTCCAGTCTGACCCTAACGTTCACTCTAGCCCTAATCCCAAAGCAACATTTGCATATCGATTATTATATGTTCAGATCGGCAATCCGAACCTATCAATTTTTACACACCTTTCAGATTGCTGATCTGAAGGTATCAATTTTTGTCCAAGATTGTCAGATCGTCGATCTGAATGTGTCACTGTGCCTGTGCAAACAGATTTGCCAGGGGCACTAGTGCTATACGTAATGCAGTAGGATTAATTATTATTATTTTATTAGGGTAGGGCTATATGGTTAGTGTTATAGGGTTTATGGTTAAGGTTGGGCTTTGGTTATGGGTTATGGTTAGTGTATTTGATAGACTTATGTGGATGTTATGATAGATGGACATCTATATTAAGGGTGTAACATTACTGTACTTGTGTATTGGAGTCAACTGGTCTGGGGTCTCAGTCGGCAAACTTGGCCGACTGCACTTAAGCTTTTTACCAGCTGTAGCGGTAGACAATATTTTCAGTCCATGTCGGACTGACGGCATGTGTCTGCGGCAGTCGCAGACACATGCTGTCATGGCAACACGCATGTTCAGATCGCTGATCTGAACATATCAATTTTTGCACATCTCTCAGACTGCAGATCTGAAGGTATCATTTTTTTTTGTCTAAGATTTTCAGATTGGTGATCTGAATGTATCACTGTGCTTTGCATATATGCACATCCATAGATCCGCTTTGTCCCTACAGCTGTGTGTGGATTTTACATGTCTACTAGGCTATTAAAATAATTAAAATATCATCGTTATGCTAACATGCATATTGCATAATGACACGGCATATATGCTAGGCTAGGATTTCACTAAAATTGATGAGACTGCCATTATTCCAACAGGCTGTTATTTATCACTTTTGCAACATTATGTATCACATCATTTTTTAAAGTGTTATCAAGAAGAGCATTTGTGTGTATAACTTACTAGTTTGCCTGTGTTAACAGATATCACTTTCATTTTAACTTTTTTGTTGCAGATGAATGAAATGGAAAGTGATAATTTTGTGAAGAGATCGCACAGTGACAATTGCAGCCATATACCAGAGACAGACAGAGACATAGATGACAGGTTAAACATATTACTTACTGTAGAAGCTACAGTTGCTATAGTGCATTGAATGCTAGTTGCGCTCCAATGCTACGGAACACTGAATATTGCTACCGATACTTAAAATGGTGTACATTGTTCATTTGTCCGGAAAGTGATGCACAATCTCAGGCAGTTATTTTGCACTAGCTACTGTTGCATAATATACCGGTAATGAGAATAGTGGAAATGCCCTCGCTGGTTGCAATCAGCAGCTTGTTCCTTCTGTTACAAACTTGTTTCCAAAATATTTTAGATAACTAGCCGAGATACTGTGAAAAAAAACTATTCCATAACATTCACATCTGCAGCAGTGAGCAGTGTGCGATAAGTTAGATGTTTCATTTAATTATTACTGCTTTCAGTAAAATTTGGTTGCTTGTGACTTGCATGTGTTGATAACTTAATGATTTTGTTGCTGGAAGCAAACATGGAAAGGAGTGAACAATGTGTGCTTTAGAGAATCGCAAATCTGTTTTCGTTTGTGGAGGTTAGCTTACTTAGCCACTGATAACCCTCATTGTGAAAAAGTATATGAATTGTGTTTTTGAAGGGGAATAAAATAGTATTTAAAGGGTTAGATGTGAGTCAATTTGTATGTTTTCAACAGTTTTTTTAATAGTTTTTTTTGGCATTTCTGGTATCTAATGGTAATCTGTGATGTTATGTTTTACTCTGCTTTCTTCTTTCAACAACTGTAAATTTTTATAAATGAATAATTGTTATCTTAACACAATAGATACCGATTGTTTATTCCAGTTAATAATATATGGTGAATGTTATAGTGTGTATATGTGCTTGTAACAGGAGGCGCTGTGAAGTATGCCAAGCAGCAGAGTTCAAGTATAAGTGTCCTCGATGCATGACAAAATCTTGTAGCTTGCCTTGTGTCAAGCAGCATAAGCTGACGTCTGGATGTAATGGCCAGCGTGATAAAACTGCATTCATTCCTCTCAATGACTTCACTGACTTGGACCTGCTCAGTGGTCGGTTTAACCATTTGTCTTCATTTGTTTTTTTTCTACTGTTTGTAAAATATGACACCATCGGTTATCATGTGGTTTTAACATGCAGTTGAAATAGACTTTTGTGCTCCAGTTGTCTTAGAATCAGATATAAGTCTGTTCGCTACAAGACTGTGTAGGAGGCATCGTGCAAAATTGTGCATTTGATTGTTTGATTGGTAATAGATATTCATTAAAACACAACTACGAGTGGTTGAAGTGATGCCATGCAGTCATCAGAGTCAATCATGGACAGTCACACATTCAATATGAACATTGTGAAGAATCTAATGCACAGGGTGCGGCAAAAATAAAGATTTTTGCTGTTATCTCAGCAACCGTTTAGAATTTTGGTTTTAAATTTTACAGGTTTATTATCCGAAATTTTTAACATCTAGCTGCCAAGTAAAATGTGATTCTGTTAAAAATGATGAAGTTATAGACTTCTTAACATGACCCCCTACCAATTTTTTCGGCATTAAAAATGTTCAAGCTACAACACCGATTGAATGACATCGTTGAAACAACACAGTTAACTAATGATCAGATGCTAGAATTCCATCATCACTGTGAATGTTCAGAGTGTCCACCCCCAGCTCCAACACAAGCCTTTAGTAGCTTTGAGAAGTCTTTCACAGCCTTGCCGATCGGTCCATGTGGCAGGTTACTCTAGATAACCCGAAGTGCTTCCTTGTGTTCAGCGATTGTTTTTGGCTTTGATAAACGTCACTGCTGAAAATACTTTAAAAGAACAATAATTTACTGATATTTCATAAACAAAATAAATTACTTTTCATCAAAAGTCACTGTGACGTCACCGGCAGTAACATGGTAACTGGTTTTTGAAAATTAAATGGCATTTTTAGCTTAACATTTTTAATGCTGAAAATCAGTAAGCAGTCATATTAAAAAGTCTATAACTTCACTGTTTTTCAGCAGAATTGCACTTTACTTGGCAGGTAAATGTAGTACATAAATGTGTAAAATTTCAAATTAAAATTCCAAAAAGTTGCTGAGAAAACAGCAAAAAAACTTTGGAGGGGGCTACCTTATTTTGCAGCAGTCTGTACTATAATATAGGGTGATACAATAGGTCTTGAATGATTTTAAATGCCAAATTAACTACGTTGCAGTTAGCAAATGATTATTAAACTGCTATCAGCATTTAGGGTAATTTAGTGCAATCATTTGCGCCAAATATCATGACCATTCATTAATAAGTTGATTTATATGAGCCAAGATAGTGATGTTACCCGCTAAAAGCAGTGATAGCACAAAGCTGTTTTCCCGCAACCATGAAGGAATGTTTTAGCAGGATGGCTCTTTTGTGCATATATGATGGGGTACAATTATCTGACTAGCTGCAAATATTAAACACTACATTCTACAGCCGTAGGGCTGGCTGCCTAATTCTTTGAATTTGTATCCAATTGTTGATAATGTTTGGAGCATAATGGCAACCCTGACCATTAGTTATCACGAGCATTGAAGAGAAGAATGGAAATCAATTTCTTTGTCAGCATTTACAAATTTTATCAGTTTGATGCGTAACCGACTGAAAGCAGTTATTATGAACAAAGGAGATACCATTTCATACTAACAGTGCGTGTGGACAGCGACCTCGCTTAATGCTAACGTATACCAATCCGTCATTGTGCAATTTTAATCATGTTGTTATATAAATGAGTATTGTAAATGCTGTGTAACAGCTACAACTATGAAATTTTATATGAAGAATTTCATTAAATATGTCTATGAGGAGATGTAAAAGTGTTGCTGGTTACTGTTAATAGCAGGCTTATATTTGAAATCAAAATCATTCACAACCTATTGTCTCATTAGATGTACATATTTACAGAAGCTGCACATATTGTATTTAGTACACTGTGTCACAGTCATTGTCCATATCTTCACCACATATTAACCGATTTTCAAAATTTTTTCACTGGCACACTCTGTGAAGAACTTGCAATAAGGTAGTTTTTAAATATCTCACAACACCTTAACTGTGTTGCTACACTGTTGTGAAATATAAATATTCAAAATTTATTATAATCAGAATAAATTTATCACGAAAACTTATCTTTTGATACAATTTTCTACTAATTTGCGTACTAAAATTAAATTATGTTTAGTTTTCAAGATATAGCCAGTGTTTGTAAACAAAAACAAATGATGTTATTGTGAATAATGGTCTTTAATGCGGTGACAAAATACTGGCATTGTAACATTCAGCAACAAAGACAAGGCAGTGATTAAAAATTTATATCAGTTCAAAGAATCTGGTTTGCAGAGGATACTGACAAAATTTTCAATGACAAACTGCAAAAGGGAAGGACTGGTGCTAAAAAGATTTGAGAAGTGCGATGCACCGACCAATGAGGCTACAGACCGAAACATGTGCATAACTGAAGAGAACGGGACCACTGTGGATGAACTGCTAGACATAGTAAGCCAGGAAGACCAGAAACAAACGTATCTTTTAGCACACCAGATTCCTTAAGAGATGGTTCTAACACAGTGTAGCATCGTCATACAGATTATTCACTGTGATCTTAGTCTGAAGTGTCTTGTTTGTTTACCAATGTGATTGTTGCCTATTGCTAGTTTTTCTTACATTTATATTTTACAAAGTAGTGTAGCAACACAGTTAAGGTGTGGTGGGATATTTAGTAATCACATTGTGGCCAATTGTCCAGAAAGTGTGCTAGTGAAAGATTGTGATAATATGGTTAATATTTTGTGGAAATATAGAAATAACAAAGTGTGACGTTTTTTGAGACACAGTGTATATAGCATGGCATTGTGGTTTTGTGTGTGTGTACTTATAGCTATTATTGCCATTAATATCGGTGGTTTTGTTCATATTTCTGCAGTTGGTGTCAACATTGTTGTTATGTATGGAATACAGACTACAGGTTTCTTGAAGATGTAGAAAGGCATAGCACACAAGCTGCAGCTGAGCGAGATGGCTGGAAACAAGGTTTTCATAACAGACAGCAAGTCCGTGTCTCTCTTTATATACGAGGGTCGTTCGTTAAATAAGTTACAAAACCGCGTAATTCTGTTAGTTTTGCAAATCTAAAAAATACTAAATATACGACGTTACGTTTTATAGGTAATTTCAATCTGAACACATGTGGAAATTTTTTTGATGATGACGTCATTATTGTGACGTCAGCTGTTCACAGAACACAGCCCACATGTGTATTATTTTCCTCACCAGTAAGCTATCATAACTTGCAAGTGTGAAACAGCGTGGGAACGAAAAAATGAATAAACTTAAGAATTTAACGCCACCTCTTTAAAGGCTAAAGACTAATGTTTCATGTTTCAACACATCTTGTTAGAGTTTGCTCAAACATTTGTCCTATCTGTCAGCAAACTTCTGAATGTTCGATGCAAAGAACGATGCTGGCTGCTGTCCATGCCACTGCAGAACGACTGATTGCACCTTGGTATATGATACAAATTTCTTCCCACCTAGCATTTTCTTACACCAAACATGAACTGTTCGCCATCTGCTGGATGCATCTCAGAGTGAATCTGATTTGCATTAGTTTTTTGGCCTACAATAATACAATAACGGCACACTGTTCATTACAGGATGATTTCAGTGGCAACTTCGCCCTATTTAATGTTTATAAATAATGTCACAGTGACGTCATCATCATAAAACTCACAGCTGCTACTCAGAATTAAATTCCGTACAAAATGTATATTTCGGATTTTTAATATTTGGAAAACTAACAGAATAATGCTGTTTTGTAACTTATTTATCGAACGACCCTTGCATGTTTTTTCTGTCTGTACTCCTATGTCATCTTGATGAGTAGTCTGCATGCTTATACTAAACGGCTTCATTTTTCTGCACTTGTGCCACATTTCTCTTGTGTCTTAATGATTTCATTCATCTGCATCTGTTGTCATCATTGTATGGTGGTTATTAACGTTATTTCAGTTAACTGAGCAGTCAAGTTTGTTAGTAGGTGTGACAGCACAAGTGCTAGATTGAAATTACGATAGAGAAATAGAGCAAAATATAATAATCAAGCATAAGGTAAAATGTCACAAATAATTCGCCAAGAATTAGTTAGAGGTGATAATGCGTAATACATAAAGTGCACCATTAAAATTCAGATTAGCATAATGATGCAATACAAGTAGGAAACAGGTGATTGGGAGCGTATATCATAATATCTTTGCAGTTGTAGTAGCTTAATATTCTTAGTCCATTTATTCATGACTGCCACATTGTTCGCTCATTACGATGTATTACGAGGGTCGTTCGATAAATAAGTTACAAAACAGCGTTATTCTGTTAGTTTTCCAAATATTGAAAATCCGAAATATACGTTTTGTAGGAAATTTAATTCTGAGTAACACCTGTGAGTTTTATGACGATGACATCACTATGACGTCATTTATAAACATTAAATACAGCAATGTTGCCACTAAAATCCTCCCGTAATGAACAGCGTGCCATTTAATTATTGTATTTTTGTGGGCAAAAATAAATGCAAATCAGATTCACTCTGAGATGCATCCAGTATATAGCGACAAGTGTTTACGGACCAAACAGTTCACGTTTGGTGTAAGAAAATGCTAGAAGGGCAGAAATTTGTATCATAATACCAAAGTGCAATCAGTCATTCTTCAGTGGCATGGGCAGCAGCCAGCATCGTTCTTTGCACCGAGCATTCAGAAGTTTGCTGACAGATAGGACAAACGTTTGATCGTTCTTGGACGATATGTTGAAAAATGAAAAACTAATCTTTAGCATTTAAAGTGGTGACATGACATTAACTTGTTAAGTTAATTCATTTTTTTCCTTCCAATGCTTTTGATGAAACAGATGCAAAACAGATCTTAACAGCTTCCCCCGCAGGAAACTGGAGGAGACCACTTGGACGTCCTCGTACTACATGGATGAAAACCATTCAGCAGGATCTGAAATCCAGCGACCTCAATATGGACGACGCAGTTGACCTGGCTCAGAACCGTCCACTCTGGAGACTGATGTCCACGTTCGGCGCTACGCACTCTTAGTGGTGCTTGCCAGAAAAGAAGAAGAAAAAGGATTCAAACAAATAGAAGAAGCAGTAGTAGATGTAAGCATACCTCGTCAGCTTGATGCAATTCCAGCTCACGAAGCTGTGAAATCTGCTGCTCCAGAAGCTGACGTTGGCGTTTCTGCTTCTTTTTCATTTTCTTCCGCTTGTTTTTTGATGCTTTTGTTGTCTCTGGTGGCTTCTCCTTAGGCGCTGTGCTCACTAAAACATTAAATATGCACATTTACCTTGATTGTCACTCAATACAAATACCGATGACCAACAAACATCAAGTACAATAATACAAAATTATAAAGCCAAGATAAAAGAACGTTATGGACAATTACACAATGGCACATAATGACATTAGACTTCATTTATGCCATAAAATAATCTTAAAAATAATCTTAAAATAATCTTACTTAGAGCATGTTAACATTTCACGACACCTATCACAGCTATTCTCAGTATTCTCAAGGACTACACTAGTGACAATAGTGTAGTCCTCGAGCTCAAGTTCTGGCTGTAAAACTGTAATAAACATTAATTTGATTACAATAAATACAACAACTGATTTTTGAGTGTTAAGCTGACCAGCGGATAATGGAAGATTTCTGAGGCCAAGCTTCTGCCATTCGACAGCTTCAGCAGCCATTCGATGGACCTCTTCCACGCTCACACACATGAGTATGTTCTCCGGCTTCACGTCCGTGTGGATAATTCGACACTTGGAGTGTAGGTACTGCAGCCCCTGCAGTGTCTAACATACAGACAACATCAACAATATCACAAGGCTCAGTAAGACAACAAGTTCAGCAAATTTTCTGTTGCCACGGTGATTGTTTACAATATTTACAAAAACTTTCCACAAACAGCATATTAACATCAATGTTGCTCCAGTTTGCCAACAAGAAATCTGAGCTAATGCTCACGAGACGCGCGAGAGCCTATAGCACTTCCTGTTCGCAGGTAATCTTGGTCTATCTCCATCCATTTCATTGCAATTCACTCTTCTGCAGCCAAAAATCACCAAAAAATCACTAAAAACCCGTATTTTTAGCAATCAAAGTCATCGATGTTGACAATCCTAAGAAGCTCGTCACCAGTGCTTGTTATGATAAGCAGCATATTTGTGCCTATCTGCAATCATTTTCATGTTAGACAACCTAACAGGGAATAAATAACCACTTTTTAGAGGGGCAGTCCTCTTTGACACTTGTGTGCGCAGGCCTCCTTGAACATAAAGGGTCCGGACTTGGATTGCTAAAATCTACATTCAATGGTAAAGATTTCATGCACAGGTTGTCTTGGTCTATCTCCAGCCATTTCGACGCAATTCACTCTTGAAATGCGTGTCGCAGCCCGAAATCGCGAAAAGTTCATTAAAACCCCATATCTGAAATGCTCATTAATCACATGTGACCAAACCGAAACAGCTACACGGTGTAAAAACTACAAAACTTGATGTAAGAAACCTGGCGAATAATAGATTTGACAAGTGGTAATGGGATTCCCTGGTAGTTAGAACGAATGATCAACCGCAAGAGATTGCGCCCAAGAACCTCGAATACCATGCAGACATCTGATGCTTTGTCAAGAAAAATAGCTCTTAGAAACACTATACAACACAAATTCAACATTTTATATCTGAATACATAACCAACTATCAACAAAGTTATTTTACAGCCAAAAAAGACTAAAGCATTGTGAGCTGTAAGAATTACAATAAACAGATCCACTGGTTTTAGTGATCAAATGCCATCAAAGTAATTTTTATGCATATAATTTTTCCAACAGTTATTTTACACAACACTTTGAACTGTATGCAGCTACAAAAATCAGGCATGTGAAAAAAGGATACGTGTTCCATTAACTCCGGAAATTTTAAAGTCATCAAAGAGTCGAACAGTCTTGTCTCTAAACGGATCTGTAACATCGGAGTCTCGTACCTACAAAGCATTCAGCTCCAATCATCAAGCCTCAGTAAACAGACTGATTCACACTGTTCTCTATAGCAGCCATAATACACACGCTTCTGATACTCATAAGGACACAAAATAATGCGCAGAAAATGCAATTAAACAATGGTCTTTTAAATACATATTGGTTAGGTCAGAACATGTTCATACTGCAAATACTGATTCTAAATGCAGCTGAACCGATCTTACTGACTGGCCTCTATGGTGACAATCTTTTCAATCTGCTAGAGGTGCCTTTCCATCGTACTACGGTAGTTGCTTGAGCACACCGGCCTGTCTGGCAAGTGATAAGGTGGCGTGGGTTCACCTGTCTTTGGTGCCAGGTGTGATCCGATATGGCATGTGACACTCTGTAGCTTCAAGATTCCATGAAGAGCATAAGCACCTTTAACACTTCAAACATTTTAACCAGTGATCACGTGGCTACAGTACTAAATTTAAAAATCAGCTTTCAAAGCTAATAAAGTATAAAGTAAATATGACATACTGAGCGAAGCAGCTTGATCTCGTCAATGGCCGTCTCAGTGTAGTGCTGCGCGCTTTTGACAATTTTCATCGCAACAAATCTCTTCTCACTGCAAGCACATCACCACAAACACTGCTACACTGAGTGAGTGCATAGGGTTTAACGTCCCGCCTGACACAGTATAGGTCACTTCGAGGACAGCCTTTGAAGGTAAAATTGCACATACACATAATAACGAAACAAAAAGTTTACCCTTTACACAAAGTTTAACCTTTATGAGACACAAAACCTACAAACAACCTAAACGTAAAATTGTAAGAACTGCCAATACAAAGTGTGCATATGTAACTAACAATAAAGGCAGTTCCAATAATTTTCCCTCTTATGCTCCAGACAGTCATCAATGTCAGAATGCTGTCTATTGGACAACGAGGGATGGTACACTGACTCAGCCCTGAAATTCACACTGGATGACAGCAGATGATAAATTTCAAGTGATTACAGCTACAATTCAAACACAACGCATGTTCTTATGACAGCTGTTTCTAAGACCCACACGTTGCACCAACAATGGTGATTGGTGATCCTAGCTTGCACCATTTTTGACTGATCCACCCGTGTGACGGATGGACAGACAGACAAACGGACAGACGGATGGATGGACAGAACTACGATGGCTAAGACGTGCTGAAGCAGTAGCTGCTTTCGCGTGTAAAAACTTCATTCCAACCAGTCACAAAGAGCAAGCAACTAGACTCACACAAGATCCCAGCACAGCCAAACAGTTGAAAAATGACCCCAGCCAAGCTTTCGAATTACATGATATTTCCCGTTGTATAAGTCACCAATTTTTACGGGATGATATCCTCCTAAACAACACAAACATTTGTCATCAATTAAGCACATAAATACATTCAAATTAATTAAGCACTAAAAATAATGACCCACTGTACAATATCAAATCCTATACAAAACTATCTATTTACGTGAAATGAAATCTGGTGTACTATACCCACAAATCCTTGGCTACCAAATGCTTGTGCATTTCCCACTTTACCCGAGTTTTATTCCTGTGCCATCTAACATTAACAGCACACCCATGCATTACAGCATTTTCCTGTGTTCAAAAAATTACCTACTCTGGAATTCACACAACAAACTAAAACTCTTAACAGTTTTGATAGTTTTGATCAATTTCGTCACATTATGCCACAACGAGAGAGCGTGAAATCAGCAAAGTAAATTAATAAAATTTCGTACTCTAAGCTAAAAACTGGTTACTTTTTAAGAAAAGCTGTAGTTAAATCAGAAATATTGCTGATATTCACCAATGCAGTAGTCTTTGGAATCCTCCTGTTCTTCATCATCAGAAGGTGGTACCTCATCTTCATCATCAGACTGTTCACCATTCACAATGACTTCTTCCGGCACCGGCGTAATTATCACACTACCGGCATTGATATTATTTTCATTTGTCCTGAAAAGTGAAATACATAACACAAACATCATACTTTCACATCATATGATTACACATCACTGACTAGTTTCAAATACACCACAAAAGGCATGCATCCCAGCATGCATGCAACAGGTTTCTGTTAACAAAATTCTCTACATAAATTCACATTCTACTCACGTTACGTACTTACTTTTTGTAGAAGCCTGACATCCACCGTTTTACAGATGAAACTATCCACTGACTGCATTTGCTTACTAAATGCACCAATCAACCAAAACGTGTGAATTTAGTTCATATATTGCAAGCAAATCAAAGGCAAATGGTAGGATAGACTATGTCTAAGAAGTCTAAATGAGCATTCAAATACAGAATCAACTCTCCGGAACCTATTTGTTGAAAAAAATGCAAAAAGTAAACAGCATGTTTCAACAAATGTTTCAAGCACAGATCAAAGAAACATCTTTTGCAATACAGTTATGTCTTGTCCTTATCATGCTCACAATAATCCCTATATGTCTTACAAACATTACTCCACAAAAAACATTGATGCATCTCTAATAAATCATTCACTGCCATCACTACACTTCAAACAGATGCAGGCTAAGTTTGCTTCTATCTCAACCAGATATAATTCCAACACTTAATGGCAGAATCTGCGCAGCAGCCGCACCTATTTTCCACATTCTTGTGGCGATTCTTTGCTTTTGATCGCTTCTTTCTGGCCTTGATGGCCTGAACTGCAAACATCACATAAAACACAAATAAATTACACAAACAGTGATACAATAAATCATTCATTTTTTTACCTCTAACGAAAAGTACCTAAATGCACAGCAAACGCATCATCAACCCATTCAAGAATGAAAGATGATCATCATCATATATTCGTTTAATGTAAAGTTGACAAGCACAACTTTCAACAACATAAGCACAATATACATAATAAATCCAAAAGCATGCAAGCGTAAACATTTCATAGTTTGTCCGAAAGCTAAAAACAATTATAACGAAACTTACTTTCAAAAACTATCGTTACAAACAGAACAAATGGGTGGATTTATGGTTAAAAACACTAAAAACAGACAAACAAATCGAGTATCGTAATAGGTTTGGTAGTTAAAAGAAAGTTCATCGCCTATAAAACAATTAGCATAAAAAGCAGCGATTCGCAATATTCACATTCACATCAGTTCAGTTTAGTTAGGCTACTAGTAGTATCAGTTGGTGCGTTGCGTTAATACGAATATTTGTACAGCATACGGACAAAGTCATTATCGTCTCGAAATTTAGACCAATGATAGACCAATTTTTCTGCATGCCATCAACAGTCATCACTAACAAGGTGTTTAATCACTCATTTGTCATGCTGCTTACAGTGCTTAGTAACAAAGCAAATCTTACCTTATTTTCTGTCTGTGTGGGCCCAAAATAACACTATGCAAATTAAATACAGTAGCTGATAAATAATAATAAGAACGAGGTATGTCTGTGATTCAGCTATCAGCTATCCGCAATTCCCACGATTATGCAGTGCAGTTAAAATGACTAAGCAGGCATCACTATAATCAAACGAATGACAACAAAAAGGTAAAAATCAAAACTATTAAACGTCGAATGAAATAGGTGGCTTTTCTCACCTTTTCGGTTGACCTGTGTACTCATTTTGCCAACATGTCTGTCAATAACTCAACGACTGTTAGCGTTATTTGTTTACATCGCATGCGCAGAATCGCCACAGATCGAGAATGTATGGAAAGCCAAACGCATGAATATTTGCCTATTCATATCATCATATGTACGCAACTCACTGCTCAACATTGTGGTAGGCCTAGTTCAAATTATAGTAGACTCCAACTTCCCGCAACAATGCGATTGCAGGCACGACATTATAGGATTAGAAACCCTACAGTTCTCTAAATCTAACAAAAAGCCCAGCTGTTGCTGGGGAAGATCGACCGTTTCTGAGATATGGCGACTGCGGACTAATCGGTTGGAATTTTGCATTAAAAATTGTGGCCAAACCGCTGCACAGTGCACATAGAGATTATGGTTATTGCTGACAGCCTATAGGAACTCGTCAGCATCCTATCCAACGGCACCATCGCCGACCCCCTACGACTTACCGTTCACCCACAGTATCGCACGAATGACATAGCAGAGTGCATAATGACCCTTTAAGGTTATCCAAGGTCAACGATTTCTGTGTCCTGTAAAATGGCTTATGTGATTTCCTATTAGTGATTAACAGTAACCTGGGCCATATTTCTCACCGTTTCTGACAGGCCAGTAATTTCCTTTGAAAACGCACATTCTTCATACACCTTTCATTCAACTCCAAATCTGAAAATGTTCCTTTTGCACTAAGTCACTGATATTTGCATGCCTAGGTTTAAGACAGGGTTAGCTAGAGTACATCGGTTACAGACGGATGGACAGAAGAATGACAACTGTACCAAAAAAGCCCAAAACTTTAAGCTTACTATTTAACGATCGGCCCAAAAATTTGTCTTAAAACTGGGTAATCCGAACACTGCGAACAGACTGCAGTCAGCGTTTGTGAATTGTCGTAAGGGAAGTTGGGGGGGCAAAACCCCTAACTGTTTTCTCAACCCCCTAATACATAGTCAAATTATGTACTGGGGGGTCAGCTATATACTATGTACATACGATTTACATTGCAATTTTGGTCTGGCTACAACCTAGTGTTTGAATTGTGAAAAATTAGCTGGGGGGATAGCTGACCCCCCACAGTACATAATTTGACTGTGTTAGGAGGGGTGAAAAACAGCTGGAGAGGTTCAACCCCCTAGCAATTCAAACACTGGTTCAACTCCCAGCTAATTTTTCACAACTGTCACAATTCAAACACTGACTACAGTACACGTTGAACATGACTGGATTGATTGAATAAATACAGGCCTGTAATATTGATCATTGATCAGTGTTTTAATTAAGCACAGCATATATGGTTCAAATGTCGAAGATGCAAAACATCGAATGACTGAATGATTCGTTCTGCAAATTCTAATTAAGTAGAATAACAAAAACATTTAACATGCTATAAATTTGTGGTCATTGTGGACAAAAAGATGATAGTTCAGTTTTGAGTAAATGTAATCCTACTGACTACTGTACATGAAAAGTAGCCTACACATATGAGACTATGTGGTAACTCTGTCACCAGGTCAAGACTTACTTTTCTTTGCTCAAAAAGGTAAAGATGGTATATTAATAATTTTAAGCCTATTTCTGTAATAGCTCAGCGGGGCTCACCACCATGCTCACTTCATCAATGCAGACCATAACTGAAGTCTGAAGATCAAGACACCACATATTAGTTGAAACTATTAAATGATTTGTTCATCACAAACTTCTGTCATAATTTGACATTTTGCCCAACAAAGCATTTCTGGTGCCAGGCTGCAGCACTTCTCATGTCATCATATAGCATGATATATGTACGTGTGAAATATGCTGCACCGGCAAGCCATTAGCCAGGGAAGGGGCACTAAAGGCATGTGTCCCCCATAGACTACTCAATTACTCAAAATAGCGTCAAAAATGCACCAAAGCACTTCATTTTCACAAAAATGGGAAAAATTTCAAGGGAGGGTCACACCGACACAGGCTTTCCCCACACCATGTACTCTCAAGTGCTCCCCTACATCAAGATATTGGCTACACTACATATGTTGTGAATAATTCAACAGTTGCTATTAACACAGTATCAACAGACCAAAAATGTATTCCTAAAATATGCACTGCAATGAAAATTACAACTATTCTACAGAATTTAACTTCCAGTACTCTATTTCCATTTCATTAATGCAGATTTGTCCAGCTGAATTATGGTACAATGACAAGTAAAGTTCAACAAAGTTCTACATACATTATAAGTTATAATTCAATTTAGTGGTTGTAATATGTAAGATCCATTGCCAATGATAGATGGCACTGATTCAACAGTCATAAAATCATCTCAAAGGCTTTATCGCTACACACACTATATTACACAGTTAATGAATGCTGCTGCTGATGAAATTTAACATTCTCAAAGCAAAATTATTAGGCCACCTGCTTCTGCTTTGTTTTCTACATCTCTGATGGAACCAGACAGCAAACCAAGACCAAAACTAGAAATTTCGGGCAAAGCCCAACGTGAGTCTGCCCGGCGCCCTAAGTCCGATTGGGGAAAAATAGGAGGGGGGGTAAAATTTCCCCGACATCAAAGTCACGTGGCCCGAACTCAAATGCATTGGTATACGCCGAACGCACATTGTCGACTTAGGGTAGGTCAACATGAGCGCTTATAACTTTGTTCGTAGTGGACCGAATTTCACAAAATTTTTTTTGTTCAACGCCCAAAAGATCATTCTCGTCAACGCCATTTACATATTGTCGCTATCTTCATCGGTTCCAGAGATATTTGCGCTCAAACTCGAAAGTTGTCGTAAATCGCACCGATTTTTGCCCTCCCAAATTTTAAGGGGGGCGGTGCCCCCAAAAGTTGCACCTGCGGTATCACCCCCGTCTAGCAGCACGTCACGTGGCAAAGTCTCATGAAGTTACTCCCTTTGGCTCCAAAGATCCTTCGTCTAATACGCTACATTTTAAGGCAATTTTTTGCTCCCCTTTGAAAAATGTTGTAAGAAGGGCCCCCGTCCCCGGTGGGGGGTGCGCTACTAAAAAATTGGTCATTCTCTAGCGCCTGTAAAAATTTGGGGGCGCAGCAACCCCTAGGGGCCGAAATATGGCCTTCCGAAAAATTTGATTTTGGTGAGTAAACATTAGCCGCGTAATCTCTGATGTTAGTGGACTGAAGTTCACACAATTTTTTTTATTCAACGCA
>Ga0209671_1001762_pt1 | contig 18781 bp, 9 predicted proteins | sample WorMetHERISLAND2_2_FD_187401 | JGI IMG/M metagenome (GOLD analysis project Ga0209671, IMG submission 187401) | Marine gutless worms symbiont microbial communities from Max Planck institute for Marine Microbiology, Germany - Olavius geniculatus... | ecosystem: Host-associated > Annelida >...
CCTCGATGTTTTGCAACTGCCGCACCAGGGAAGTGACCGCAACGTGACAGTTTCGTTTTTCGAATCCATCACCGCAGATCATTATGTGGTCACCGGCGACGGCCGACACGGCAAACCCGATCTCGCCACTTTCGAGAGCCTTTTCAAGGCCCGCGGCAACGAGCCCTTCACGCTCCACTTTTCCCAGCACCCGGGGAATTATCGTGACGGCTACCCGAGCAACGAGCTTCTCCGGCTCTTCGGCCAATACCGCGATCGAGGAAGTCGATTCGAACTGAAAGTGCCAGCGCCCCAAACCACCTCGCTTCTTATCGACTTCGGCGAATCCGAACATCTTGCGGGAAATCGGACACGGCGCGGCGTGACCTTGGCGCCGGAGAGGTCGCCGGAGCCGATCTTGCATAAGCAGCCGCTGCTGTTGAATCGGCTCCAATTCCAAATGCTTCTCAAAGATTTCGCCGCGCCGGAGCCGCAAGCCCGCGTCGCCATCATCCGGGGGCCAAAAGGAAGCGGCAAGTCCTACTCGTGGTTATTCGTCGAGCAAGCGGCGCGCGACGCGGCAGCACAAGCGGTGCGAATTGACCTATCCGACGGGAGCGAAGGTCCGGTTCAACTGGTGCGCGAGCTCAGTCGGGCCATGCAGCTCCAAATTGACGACTTCTCCTATCGCACGAGCGTCGCTTCCCCCCGATTGATTAAGATGCTCCACGACCGTTTCATGTCCCGGGTGTTGGAAACGAAGGCGACCTGGTGGATTGTAGTCGACGGCTGTGACGCGGTGGAGCAGTTTACCTTCGAGTTCCTGGTCCTTCTGGCCCGATCCCTGGTGGACGGCAGTGTCCCGAACCTCAGGCTGATTCTCCTGGGACTCGAACGCGACCTACCTTCCGAGATCGCGGCTTCCATCTTCATGGAGGAGCTCTCTCCCCTGAGCCATGCGGACGTTGCCGACTATCTAGCTCGCCAGGGACTGTCGGGTGCACAGCTGGACGAAATCATGAAAACCGTGCTCGGAGAGCTAACGGGCCCTCTTGTTGGCGAGAACTTACGTTGGCTGAACAACGCGCTGGACGAGCTAACGCATCAACTAGGGCTCGAAGCGAGCTGATGGATCGACAGCGTGCTGCGCAAGGCATCCCAACGGTCACGGCAGTTCGAGACCTAACACCTGGAGATAGACGACACGGTCGAAGTGCGGCTGGACGAGATCAGGAAAACATAGGGGACGTTGTTGACTAATCAAACCAATTGATGCCAAATTAAGTGATCCTTAAAATCGTACAAGGGAGAAACAAAATGCCACGTCGAGCCAGATCGGATGTCCCAGGGGCCCCGCATCAAGTAATCCTGGGAACTTTTGGGAACGTCGTTGACTAATCGAACTAATTGATGCCAAATAAGTGATCCTTACTTAAATTCGTACAAGGGAGAAACAGAATGCCGCTTCGAGCCAGATTGGATGCTCCAGGGACCATGCATCATGTAATCCTGAGAGGAATCAAATGAGGAACTGAGGTCGGGCGGCCGGCGCAAGGAGGTTTCCTGTGCTCGGTCTTTAATTGCCGTTGAATTGGTAAAAAGCCCCGGCGTTTCATTGGCTGAAGTTGCTAATCGGGTAGGCGTATCCACCGTAACAGTTAAGCTGGTATATTTAATCGACCGGTCCGCCACAGGGCTACAGCGCTGTATACCCGGGCCCAGTAATTGGCTTTTTCTTCGGATGGGTATCTGAAGAAATCTTGGATCCAGCCGTGAACTGGGTCCTGATACAGGTCCCTCAGCACATTGCCAATATGTTTCGGCTTCCAGTTGGCTCGAATGCAGAAATCATAGACAAATCCAATCAATTGATTCGGTTGAAGGGCCCGTGGATTTGGGTAGTAAAGAATATTGCGGGCCCAATCTGGAATGTTGGTTTCATTTTTGGCCTCGGCCAACGCCCTCCCCCGCGGCAGGTCGGGTTCAAGGTCGAATTCCTGGTGAAATGCATATAGATCAGATTTTTGATACTCGCTGATAAAATCGATCAGAGTATCGTTTGAACTGGGGATAGTCCCGGAAGCGCTTTGCGCATGGGCCGCTGCCTGTTCCAAATCCCACATACAGTCCAATATAAGGTCCATTTCTGTTTGCTGTTCGACTGTGCGCCCATCAAAAATCGCCCCGATAACGTCCACCAGCGGTGGTTGCTGGTAATAGCCATACTTTTCTTGGTTTTTTTTATGCAAACTGAACGGACTACGAATGGAGCGCATAAACGGTGACCCTTCACTCCAGGTGTTGTCTAAATTGATGCAACGATCAAGACTGTCGGAAATAGTGACCGGATAAGAGCCCTTGGTTTCGTTGTCCCGGAAGGCCTCCATGGTTAACAGGGCGATGTATTCGTTAAGTTTACCTAAGCCGCTGAAAACACGCGCCGCATCGAGGGCAACACCGGATTTACGCCGAAGATCATTGGGATCTATGTAGCGACAAGCTTTAATGAGATCTTCTTCCAGGTATCCGATTCCCACGAGCTCCTGCGTCGCGCGGTCTCCGAACTGGTTCTGGAAGAGGAAGTGTCCGCCGGAAGGAGTGTAATCCAGTAGATAAGGCATGCCCCGCGAACGAAAGATCTGCTCGATAAAATCGGCTACCGGCACTATCTGCTCGAAGTATTCTTGCTGGGTGTCCTTGTCCGAGTACAATCGATAATTGTCATCACCAAGGAAAATTTCGAAATCGATCGGCATCAGAACCGACTGTGACTTTTCGCCAATGACCGGCAGATGGACCTGCAGCGCGCGCTCCCGGGTATAGTGCGCCAGTAGATCCAACGGTGCCGCAAGTGCGGGAAAGGCTGGATCGCATCCTTCGGCGATCAGTTCATTTCCGGTCGCAATAAAATAATCGTAATGTTGGAAACAATTTTCCAGGCCTTTGAAAACCCGGTGATAGTAGTCCTGAGGAAGCACAGAGTTCCTCCTTGTTGAATGGATTATGCGAACCGAGCACCTCCCTCATCGAGTTGCTGGATGTTAGAAGGAAGGCAAATTGTCAAACCAACAAGGTGCGCATTAAATTGTAAATTAACGTTACGGGCTTGGCCTGTCAACCAAGGCACGTATTTTAATGGTGTGGAAAACTGGGGGGCTAATCGAACCAATTGATGCCAAATTTGCGTTCCTTAAAATCTTACATGGGTGAAACAGAGTGCCCCGTCGAGCCAGAATGGATGCCCCAGGGCCCCTGAGTAATGTAATCTTGAGAGGAATCGATAAACGCCGGATTGTTAAAGACGTTGCAGATCACAAGAATTTTGTCAAGCGTCTGGAGGAACTGTCAGCCAATACCGACGCCAACATCTATGCCTGGGCCCTGAAGACCAACAATGCGCACATACTTTTGCGCAGCTCAAAAATCGGGCTTTCCGGTTTCATGCGCCGATATCTGACGGGTTATGCCATCTCATACAATCGGCGTCATCGGCGCTGGGGACATTTATTTCTCTCCGAGGTGCGGGCTCTCCAAGCCCGAGGCAAAACCGCTACCCCGGTCAAGCGGATCCAGGATTTTTACGGGACATCCTCGGATTCTCGGATTTGTCCTCTTCCGAAAGCTTCCATCCGTGCTCCTCGACTATTTACCACCTCTCATCGCGGATTCGCTAGCCGGGAATACGGGGTCATGTAAAAATGCATTTCTTACGCGCTATTAATACAGAAAGCATAAATTCATGACCCTATATGCCCCCTTGTAAAAAGCAATACCTTATCTTTATCTTTTTACCTCGCTTCTTTTTCAGTTTTTTCTTTTGATCAAATTTCATAGTTGACAGTCAAACCGCTTTAATATTAAAATCTGGCCCGGTTCTGTTCGAGTGACAATTCCTCTGTGTTGGACTTTAGCTAAAGTCGGCACACCATTCCCCGTTCCCGCTCCATATATCTTTAAAATATTGAGTTTCATTTTCTATTTTCGATTATTCCACTTTAGCAACGTAATATCTTCCATTTGCAGAAAGCTGTCTGCGATGTTGGCAATAGTTATCCCAAAATGGTCCACAAACCCTAAGGTGGAGGTTAATTATGAAATTCATTTATGGTCGAACCAAGAATGCGTCTCACAGACATTGGCTTTGGATCCTTGTTTTGGTGTTAGTTTTGCCTTTAACCACCTCGTTTTTGTCGGCCCAGGAGGCTAAAGCCCAAAAACGAGCGGTCCGGTCCGTTGCACTGAAGCGTTATATCGTGAAATTTCGGGAACATGTGAAGGATCACCCGGAAATGGCACGGGCACTGGAAAGACGCCATCGCTTTGCAGCAGAGCATATTTACCGGCGGGTCTTAAAAGGTTTCTCGGCCCGGTTTCCGGAAGCCGTCAAGCGGATTCTGGAACGTCATCCCGACGTGGCCTATATCGAACCCGATCGTAAATACTACGCCATTGCGCAAATCACCCCAACCGGCGTCGCTCGCATTGATGCCGAGACGGAACCGTTTGCCGCCAACGTCGATGTCGACATTGCCATCCTTGATTCCGGAATCGACCTGGGCCATCCGGATCTCAATGTGACGCCGGGCAGGTCGACTGACTGTGCGGGCTTCGGTGGGTGTGTGGACGGTTTGGGTGATGACGGATTCGGTCACGGTACCCATGTAGCCGGCACCGCCGCCGCTATTAGCAACGACATCGGTGTTGTGGGGGTGGCACCCGGTGCACGCCTCTGGTCGGTTCGCGTCCTAGATGACAATGGCAGCGGCTGGACGTCGTGGATCATCGCCGGCATCGACTGGGTCACAGCTAACGCCGATGAGATTGAAGTCGCCAATATGAGCCTGGGCGGCCAGGGATTCAGCAACGCCATGCAGGAGGCCATTCAAAGATCGGTTGCAAAAGGTGTTGTCTACGTCGTTGCAGCAGGCAACGACTTTAGAGATGTTTACGGACCGGACGGCCAATACGCCACCGGAGATGACTTCACACCGGCGGCTTACCCCGAAGTTGCCGCCATTTCCGCCCTGGCCGATTCGGACGGCCAAGCCGGTGGCACAGGTTCGGCGACTTCGCGCGGTCCCGACGATTCCTTTGCCACCTTCAGCAACTTCAGCCGCAGTGAGGCTCCCGAAAACCCGGTCACATCCCCGGGAGCTGCCATCGATCTTATGTGCCCCGGAGTCGATATTGTTTCCACCTATCTCGATGGCAGTTATGCCACTGGTAGCGGGACCAGCATGTCATCACCCCATGCAGCAGGCCTGGTCGCGCTTTATATTGCTCAAAACGGCCGAGCCAACAATGCAGTTGGCGTTTATGCCATTCGTCAGGCGCTGATCGATGCCGGTGTCGATCAGGATTCTGCTTTGGGCCTGGCGGTGGCCAATGATCCGGATTCAAATCCGGAAAGGCTTGGAATGGCAGGACCAGTTGAACCGATTACCGATTTAAGTATTGCGAACATTGCGGCCCCCGAGACAGTTGTGAAGGGTGGTCCTCCCGTCGACATCACGGTTACAGTAAGAAATGTGGGTGCCTACGATGTCGACCTGCCAATTGAAGTCAAGGTAGTATCGGACAACACGACTCCGGGTAATCCTGAAGATGACCTGGTGATCGGTATCCGGGAAATTACGCAGGGATTGGCAACCGGTCAAAGCGCTGATATTACGTTTAATTGGGATATAAATGACCTCGACGTTGGGTTAAGCTTTCATGCGATTTCCGCTACCCTAATGTTTGAGGACGACAACGATTCGAACAATTCAGATTCGGTGGATGTAGAGGTCAGAGCGGCAGGCCAGCCGACGACCATACACATTGGTGATATGGACGGCAGCAGCCGAAACGTGTTCTGGATTATCTGGTTGGCAAGGGTGACCATGGCCGCCCACGACACCGACCACAATCCTGTCGCCGGTGCTACCATCTATGGCACCTTCGATGATGGATCCTCGATTTTTCAGTGTACAACGAATGCCAACGGCCGCTGCAGTGTCCAGGGTTACCAATGGTTTCGAAGTTCCCTGACCTTTACCGTAACCGATGTCTACCATGTTGATCTTGACTATGAGATGGACGACAATCATGATCCGGAAGGAGACAGCGATGGGACCAAGATAACGGTCCGTAGGCCTTAATATAATATTTGCCATCGGATCGCTGCCGGTTAAAGGAAAACCATAATAAAGAAAAATATGGTGTCAAATCTTGACGGGTTGTTGCCTGAATCGATATTTTGAGATCATAAACTTCGGTGAATGCTTCTTCAACAGAATCTTATTGTTCTGGATCGCAGCGGTTAGGTATTCCTGAATTTGAACCCGCCACGGCCTTCGCCATCTTGCGCGCTGGTACCCATACCGAGTAGCTTGCGCAAATGTTCTCTCCATCAGATGTTGGCGGGTCCTAATATCCTTCTTAGATTCCGGACTGTCCGCTTGCTCGAGCATGGAGTCTAAATCGTCTTGTCTGATATGGCGTTTGAGAGTACGGCCGGATTTGGCCTTCGTACATTGCTTTTTAAGCTGGCAACGATTGCAGGTGCCCGCAGTGGCAATATATTCTTAGTGTTGACGCTTTTTAAAAAACCCGCGCCTTTTCAGAGTTTGGTTTCAGAGTTTGGCCGGCCGGACAAGTAAAAGTGTCATTATCAGCATTGTAGGTAAACGCTTCTTTAGGAAGAATACCTATTTTCGTGCCGGTTCCTTTTTGAGTCTGCTCAGCGATGAAAAATGGGCCTTGATGTCTCGATCCTGGCAGGCCAGATAATTTTCAATGCTGCCGTATTTGCTGTCAGCTACTGCGTTTTCAACGGTAGTCTCAGTGTTCTTTTCATGGGTGTCGCATAGTCCAAAAACCACAGCCAGTCTAAACGCTCGGGGATTGTTGCTGCCAGTTCTCGCTCTGAACGCACATAATAAAAGATCAAAAGCTGCATCATCTTGAGGATGATAGGCGGAGGAACTGATTCATTGCCGTTAATGTCGTATGTGTCTTTGACTTCGTTATAAATAAAGTCAAAGTCAATATGACGCTTAACTTTTCTTAGAATGTGGTTTTTGCGAATGCGTTGTTCCAGATTAAATACGGTGTAAAAGAGCTTGTTTTGAACCTTTGACTGTCGCCCCATCATAATGATAATACTCCGCTAAAGTTATATTTGGCGGTACTTTAGCAAAAGTGGAACCTTACGGGACGTCGTTAACTAATCGAACCAATTGACGCTAAATTGGCGTTCCTAAAGTTCTTGCAAGCGAGAAACAGAATGCCACGTCGAGCCAGATTGGATGCCCCATGAACCCTGCATCATGTAATTCTGGGAGGAATCGAAAAACGAGAATCGGATACAAAAGAGCGATCTTATATACACTCGGGTTGGCTCTATTCTGAGATACCAAGCAACTCGGTATTTGATATCACCACATCGACATACTTTAAGTAAAAAAGTCCACTAGCCGAGTCAAACAATGTCTCTAAAGAACGAATCCACTTGAAACAATACGACTTAGGGCCGGGTGTCTACGTAATTTATAACAATCCGGCTTTTGTAAACCGAGTAGACAAAAACTTGTAGCTCCCTCCTAACACAAGTCATCTCACCAACATTCTTTCTAAACAATTTTCCCATGAAATTCAGATATATATCTTTCAGCCACGGCTTATTTGCTGTTTGATTATCAAGCTCTGGCATTAAAATTGCGACACATTGTGGCACTGGAGAAATCCAAAAGATTCACGAGAAAAGAAAGTTCGAAAAATGAGAAAAAATACACTACAGCAACTCTCACCATTATGCTGCATATTTAGAGTAGCGCTGCGTTGTTCTCCTGGTTCACTGCTGCGTTGTTCTCCTGGTTCACTAGTGAAAAAAGTGATTCAAGTTCTGATATTGGTCACCTTTATTTTTTTCTATTCCGGAATGATCGGTGCAGTCAATGCAGTAGAAAATCCGACGTATAATATCCTGATGTTCGTGGCTTATGAGCACGTATATTATTCTGAATATGTTGTCATGTATCGGGCATTGGAGGCGGCTGGATATACTGTCGATGTACGAAGCTCGGGTTTAGGTACCGCGACAACATATATGGTTCCTGATGGTACCGGCATCATCGAGACCGCGCAGTCGGTGGCAGGCAGCAGTTATGGGCAATTCACCCAGCAATTTCAGGATCTTTTTGGGGCTGCCTGGCATGCCGGTTGGAACGCTACGCCGGCAACGATACCTGTCGATGGACGCATTCAGGATATTGTCGATATGTCAGGCTACGACGCATTGGTTGTTGTCGGGGGTATCGGCGCCCAGGCCTACCGGGTTGACGGTTCGTACTCCGGCCAGGGATCCGTCTCCGCCGAGCAGGTGCAACTGGCGGCGGAAAGACTGAATGCACTGGCGCTGGAAGCCTTGGCGGACGACAAACCCGTCTTAGGGCAGTGCCATGGAGCGGGCGTTCCGACACATTGGCGCATTCCCGGCACCTCTGGCCCCGGCGCTGAAGTACTGGGATATAGCGTCTTGAAGGGCGGAGAAGCGACGGGTTTTCCCGAAGTGCAAACGGGCGAAAATTTAGCGGCGTTGGATATCACATACCGTGGAAACGATCTTGTCACCGTTTCTAGCCCCCACGACGCCTTCTATAACGTTTACGGGGCAGACCAAGGGGCAGGTGCGTATAAAATCGTGACCACCCGGGAATGGCCGCCACAAACCGTCGCTTATGCCGCTAAGACGCTCGTTAATATTTTGGAGAGTTATCCAACACGCGCTCGACTGACCTCCACGGCTTCGGTGCTCATCATTCATGGAGGCGCCGTTGATACCAGCAACTGCGGCGCCGGCAATCTCGCCAACGATGTTCCCTGCAACTTCGGCACGGATGATGAGGATATACCAGCCGATTACCTCGACCTGGCAGCGTTACTTGCAGCGGACAGCGAGTATGACGCATATAGTTTTGACGTCTACGATGTGGATTTATTGGGCGAAACGCTGCCGTTTGAACCAGGCGACTACAATGATGCGCGTGCCTACTTCTCTCAATTCGACTCCATCATATTCTTCAAGCACTGGTCGAATGGATTGACCATCGAGCTGCAGGAGGCTCTCGTCGATTATGCCGACGATGGCGGAACGGTTCTCGGGCTCCATCACGCCGCCTATAACCATATCACCGGGCCGATCGACAAAGACATTCTGACACAGATGTTTGGTGTCCAATCGTCTTCTGCAACCTGGACCGGCAGCGAGCTACAGGATCAAAACCTGGTGTTGACCCAGTTCGGCCACTTCATTACGACCTATGGTCTATCTTCCGCCACCCTGCCATATGCGCCCCCGGCATGGCCGGGCAATCCCATGGTATCGGGAGCCAATCGCAGCCTGTCCCTCTATCAAACGTTTGCGATAACCGACGAAATCTACCACAACTGGGAAATCTTACCCGGGCAATCGTTTGGCCGTGAGGTCAATCAACTTATCCCGTTGCTCTCCAATGACGGCACCCCAGTCTCGCAGGCACACCTGGCGGGCATTGCCAAGCGGTTTGACCCTTCTTTGGACGGAACGGCGGGAGGCGTTGTGTTCATGATGCCCGGCGAGCGAAAAGAGAGCATCAATATCGATCACCCATACGGCCAGCTCATCAGAAACGCCGTCATTTGGATGGTGGATGCGACCGACATTCAGGTTCCTGACAATGATTCCGGGAACGAAGATACCGTTGACCCGGGTTCGATGGACCCGTTGAGCATTTTTGATGACGAATTCGACACCGCCCCAACCCTGGATGACTGGCTCCGGCTTTACCAGACGGAAAACTGGAGTGAAGACCCGCTCAACGTTTACCAGATAGGTGAGACGGGGGTCTTGTCCATGGAACCCTCAACGACCACCTGGTGGCAGAATTTCATCGGTCCCCTCGTTTATAAGGAGGTGGCGGGTGATTTTGTCGTCACCACCCGGGTGGCGCTCTCCGGTGACTTCGACACGCAGCCCTATGCCTATTATACGCTGGCAGGCTTGCTGGTCCGGCAGGCGCAGGCGGCCGGCTACGACGCCCAGAGCGATTTCGTCCCGGGACAGCAGAACTACTTCAGCCTGCTGATGGGTTTCACGACCCCCGGCAACGGTCCCCGCGTTTTATCCAACCACACCGTATCCAGCGTTTCGACGAACCCAACCGTAGGAATCTCAGGGTACAGTGCCGAGCTGCGTGTGGCGCGGTTGGGTGACATCTTGGTCGCGCTGCTCAGGGAACCGGGCGGTGAATGGCAAGTGGTCAGAACGGTTTCCTGGCCGGGCATGCCGGAAACCATGCAGGTCGGCCTGGCTGCCGTGGGCGACTATATCGGCCTGAATTCAGGTTCCATGGGGGTGTTCGAGCACAACGATACCGCCGTCAATGTCAATGCCAGCCTGCAGGCGGATTTTGAATTCGTGAGGTTTAGAACACCCATCGTGCCCGAGATGTTGGAAGGCGTTGACATAAGCCAGCTGAGCGATCCGGATCTTCTGAGCTTTCTGGGAGGCGAGAGCCCGCCGGCAGAGAGTGCGGATACCGACGGTGACGGGATTGGCGACGACGCAGATGGTGATGATGATGGTGACGGCATCCCCGACGACTACGAGACCGACCAGAGTCTCGATCCCTTAAATGCGGACGACGCCGAGGCCGACAGCGATGGGGACGGCCGGAACAACTATTCCGAGTATCTGGCCGGTACCGATCCAAACGATGCCGATTCCATATTGACCTTCGCCCAGCAATTTACCCCGGTCGGCTACCACACCGCGTCGATCTACTATTGGAACACCCCCTATTTCGGCAACCTGCTCTGGCTGGAAGAGCGCAACTGGTGGGACGCGACGCCCGGCAGCCCGCCCCTCTACCAGGCAGAGACCGACCAGATTAACGAGTTCGGCTATCCCGCCTACCTGGAGCCGGGACAGATCCTGCAAGCGGCGCCCGGCCAGAACATGGCGGAGGAGCGTCGGGGGTTGTTGGCGGGTCGTTACTTGTTGACCTGGCAAGGTGAGGCCGACATACGCATCGCCAATGGCCAGTTTGTGCCCGAGGAGTCCAACAGTGACGAGACCGGGCTGTCCCTGAACGGCCGCCGGGTCTATCAGGTGCCCCAGGGAGCAAACGGCGTCTGGGTCCGGATCCACGCCATTGGCGCAACACCCATCACCGAGGTCCGTGCCTGGATGCCCGATCCGGCGAATCCCACGGAACAGTCGCTGGAGGGTGAGCTGTATCACCCAACCTTCCTCGCTCGCCTGGCGGACCGTCCCTGGGCCTTTATTCGAGCCATGAACTTGACCTCCACCAACGCCAATCCCCAGCAGGATTGGGAGGACCGGCGCCTGCCGGGCCATGCCTTTATGAACGGTGTTATCCATCCGCGCAGTCCGGCGCCGGGGGTGCCGTTATGGGCCGATGCGGAGGGTGTGGAACAATTCGCCGATACGCACCGCAACACCGGCATGGCCTGGGAGCATGTGGTGGCCCTGGCCAACACCAGCGGCCGGGACATCTGGATCAACGTCCCGCACATGGCCACCGACGAATATATCCTCAATCTGGCCAGGCTGCTTGCCTGGGGCAGTAATGGAGATCAACCTTACGACGGTCCGGTGCTCGATCCGGTCTATCCGCCGCTTGACCCGAATCTGCGTGTGTTCGTGGAGTATTCCAACGAGATCTGGTCCGGTGGTCCGGAATTCCCCCAGGGCAACTGGGCCGGCGCGCAGGCCCAGGCTTTGGGCATCTCCCGAGTCGAGTTCATTGCCCGGCGTTTCTCGGAGTTGTGGGAGATCTTCGAGCAGGAACTCCACCCCGAACGGACTGTTCGCGTCGGGGCTGTCTTCACCAGCGCCCAGTGGTACACCGAAGCGCTGGTGCAGCACTGGTACGACCCCGCGTTGGACCTCTTACAACCAGAGATTCTCTCACCCACCTCCTACTTTGGTCACGGCCTTCAGGGCTGGGTCTACGACCGGAACTGGGTTCAGGACAAATGTCCGGTCGCCAACCCCAGCTGGCACCAGTGCGCCCCCGGGGACCACCCCTACTGGACGGGGGGCGAGTATGCGGGGCATCTGGATCAGGCGTTCGAGCAGTTCCGCTACATGGCCCTGTCCGGACGCTATTATAGCGGCCAAAACGGCGCCGACGCGGTGGGCTGGTTGGGCACCTTCCCGCAGTGGCTGCGTGACTTGGCGCTGCAGCGCGAGCTGCCCATCGTCAGTTATGAAGGTGGACCGGGTTTCTATACCTCCAGCCTGGACGGCCCAAGCCCTACGGACGACGGCATCACTATGTTTGTTGAGGAGCTGAACCGTGACCCCCGCATGGCGGAAATCTACCGCATCATGCTCAACCAGGCGGCCGAGAAGGGGCTGCGCACCCACAGCATGTTCACGGACGCCTCGCCGTGGGGGAAACACGGCCAGTACGGGCATCTGGAACACCTGGACCAAGAGCCTGAGCAGTCGGCCAAGTACGCGTTCCTCCTTGACTGGTTCGACGAGATTCAGACATTGCGCCACGCGGACGACCCGGTAATGGGCGCCGTGCCGGATTTTAGCAGCGAGGCTCAACTGCCCCACGCCTACGTCGGCGAGGCCTACGAGCACGCTATTGAGGTATCCGGCGGTGATGGCCTGCTGGATGTGCGGGTCATCGGTGAGTCACTGCCGGCCGGCCTAAGTTTCAACCCTGAAACCCGGACCCTCGGTGGAACGCCCACCGAAGATGGTACTGCCTACCTCTACCTGCGCGTCACCGACGCCGACGGCGAGCCCGCCTGGCGAACCTTCGTGGTCGAGGTCCTGCCCGCAGTGCAGAACGATCTTTACGCCCATGCGAGCTTCGGCAACGCAGACGCCAGCCTGCACCTAGCCGAGGCCGGCCAGGGATTCTCCGGTGCCTGGTGGGTACAGGACCAGGCCGAAGACGAATTTGTTACCCAAACCGGCAACGACCCGGGTTACCCCGGTCTGCTCGGCACGGGCGGCGCCGCTTTACAGGTAGAGGACTCCTATCGAGTCGCTTTCCGTCGCTTGGACGTAAGTGGCTTCGGCTACCTGATCAGCTCGGACAACCCGCTGGACATCGGCCGCAACGGGGCTACCCTCTGGGTCAGCGGCGTCGTACAACGCGACCCCGGCACGCCACTTGGCAACCATCTGCCAGGCAGCGAGGTCGGTTGGATCGGTGATTTCCTGTTTGGTTTGGCCGGGGAGAACTTCGCCACCGAGCGGCGGGTTATGGTGGGCACCTTGGCCAACGGCAACTTCGGCCTGTTCGTGCGCAACGCCGACGGCAGTCGCCAGGTGGTGGACAGCCTGGTTTCCGCCGTGGCCTTTGACGGCCAGCCGGTCGCATTGGTGCTGGCCATTGACTACGAGGCTGACCAGTCGACCGTTAGACTCTACGTCAACCCGCCCGTTGGGCCTTCCGAACCGTCGTCACACGCGGTAGCGTTCACTACAGAGCCCGGTAGTGATCTCCACGTTCGGCACCTAATGGTTGGCAGTACACCGGCGGGTCGTGTAATACAGGAAGATATCCGCCTCGGCGACAGCTTCCAGGCAGTAATGCCCAGCCTGTAAGGCCGTCACCCAGCGCTATTACGGTTTAAAATATAGTTTCCCTATGTGGTGTGAAGACAAAGCTTAAGAGAAGACTTAGATCTCTACAATGAATGACGAATGTCGAATGTCGATTGACGAATGGTGGAATCGCTTCGCTCAGTCGTTTTAAAAAGACCGCTCGACAAAAAACTCACGACAGGCAGAATACATTATTCGATGTTCGATGTTGGACGTTCGATGTTCGATGTTCGAGGTTCCAGGTTCATTAGTTTCTTATCTTTGATCAGACTGGCCGTTTTTTTGGCCAGAGGCCACCGCTCCTACGATAAGCGTCGGCCAGCGGATAGGTGACAGAAAGGAGCTCCAATGAGTTCACAGAATCAAAATTGTATGACATGCGCCAAAACCGCACTCACCGCCCTGCCACTCGCAGGGGCCAACCGCGAATTTATAGACTTCATAACTCAACGAACAGCCATGTGCCGTTATCGAAAAAAGTCAATAAGAGTTAGTGCCCTCATGGATTTTCTATCGCCACTCGCAGCCATGGCACCGGTCACCACGATTATCCTCACTCTCCTGGTGTTTCTATCGCCATTCGCAGCCATGGCAATGGTCACTACCACCGAGGGGGAGGCACTGGACTGCGTCACCACCATCCGTGTGCCGATTCGAGTCAACAACGGCACCGATTGGGTATCCCGGGAGGTCGCCATGACCGTGGCTCAGGTTTTCCCTGCTGCTTGTCAATCCACTCCCCCGCCGCCATCTGCCGGGGCCCCGACGCTTTCAGGACCGGGAGACACCGTATGGGGCGTTGTAAATGACTACAACCAGATCAGCATCTTTGCCTCCGACCCCCAAGGGCAGACGCTGACGTGGAAGCGGGATTTTCCTCTGCCTCCCGGTCTTGGAGACTCGAACATGAGCAATGAAGAGTTGCAAATTTATGGTCGACCGACTACTCCCGGCGTGTACACGGCAGGGTATACGGTCACGGACCCCGATGGCAACTCAGGTAGCATCACCCTCCAAATTACCGTAGATCCTGAAAATGGGGGAGACACCCCGTCGCCACCCGCCGGGGCTCCGACTCTGACAGGACCGGGAGATACCACATGGGGCAAGGTCAACAACTATAACCAAATCAGCATCTTTGCCTCCGACCCCGAAGGGCAGACGCTGACGTGGACGCGGGATTTTCCCCTGCCACCCGGTCTTGGGGACTCGAACATGAGCAATGAAGAGATGCAAATTTACGGCCGACCGACCACTCCCGGAGTATACACGGCGGGATATACGGTCACGGACCCCGACGGCAACTCAACCAGCATCAGCCTCCAAATCACCATAGATCCTGAAAACGGCGGAGGCGCCCCGCCGCCACCGCCCAGCAATGGGTTTACCCAGGTCCGTTCAAACATACCGGCAACGCCGCCCTTGAACGGCTTATACCCCCCGATGTCCGCAAATGGCGGTGAGCGCTGGGAGTTCATGAAAAGCCAGTATGCCGAGTGGTTTCATACTTGCGCGCCCTCTAATCACGGCAATGGTGCGCGGGGAGGCGACACGCGGGAGTGCTGGCGGTACGATCCGATGAAAACGCTCTACGAGTTCGCCGAACGGGGCGAACTTGTGGGCGAGCCGCAACCAGCGGCATTGGCAGATGCCCAAGCCACTGCTCAGGAATTCCTTGACCGACAGTATTGGGGCACCAGCGGGGGCTATCCCGACTGCTCTGGCGGTGTTCCCGACATTACCGGTGTAGACAAATGCGATATGAAACACTGGGGCCACGCTTCGGCGGCTCTGTACCGCCATAAAGCCGACGGCCACCCCTACGCCTACGACGACGATAAAGTCGCCCTGATGAAGCAATACTGCTTCGAGCAAGGTTGGGGCGCCGGTTTTGTCAACGTCGACGATCTTGCCGACTTATACACCGAGCGTTGGACCGGTCTCGCCATCCAGTGTTTGGTCGATTTGCATAAAGTTGGCGTTGATGTCAGTGAAGAGTTGGCTGTTGCCATCGACTACCAACATGCCATGTTCACCGGCGATTACTCCGGCCAGGCGATCGGCGCGCCGATGCATAGCATGAACGCGCATGAGTGCTCCGGTTATTGCCCGGATATGGACTACTGGATGTTCAGCCCGTGGATGGGGGCCTCGTTTCTGATTCCGGCCCTCTGGGAATATTGGGTGTTTGTCGACAAGGACCCGCGGATTGCACAAATGATCGTCCTGTATGGCGACGCGCTGATGAACCACGGCGTTGTCGAGCCGGATGCGTGGACGCAGGACGCCAGAGATCCGCAAGAATGGATGATCAGCGAAAACCCCACACCCTGGCTTACGCTGTATTTCGGGAATCCCTATGATCTGGAACAGGCGATCGCTGACCAAGATGGAGACGGCTGGTTTTCAGACCTGCACAATCCCGAATCCATCTTTGCGCTAAGTGCAGCCTACTTCTTTTCCTGCAATCAAGACTTCAGGAACCGCGTGGACGAGATGTGGCCTTTTTTCAATCAGAGCAACGCCACCGACAACGGCAGCCCGCTGCGAATTTTCCTCTGGCAGCATCGCGGTTCCGCCTCAACCGAGTGGTTGCTGGAGAATGCGGCTTGTCAATGATCGGCAACTATTAACCGCCAGATTAATGGAGAAAATCGAGGAAGGTCATGAAAATATGCATTTTCAAAGTGCTAATAAAGCAAGATACATATATTCATGTCCTTCAATTCGCGGCAATCTTACCGTAGCCCTTTGCTCAAATTTTGTCTCTATCGGGATTGACTTTGAGCATGTGTTCCTGTACTTAACAAAATACATGCGCCTACCGACCTGTAAACCTTATTGAAAGGTTAAATGGACATCGCTATGAAACGACACCGCTCATTTTGCTTGCTGCTTCTTTTCTGTATCGTGTGGCTGCCCGTTTTCGCGTACAGTGCCGATAAAGACCGGATTGTTCAGGAACTCATGGAAAAATCCGGAATCCAGGAGCAGGTCCGTCAGATCCCGCTCTCATTCCAATATTCCTTCAGGCAGAATTCGAGGTTAAAACAGCTGCCGAATGAATATTATAAGCCAATAGAGGATGCGATTTCAGAGGCCTTTGATCCTCAGATTATTCTTCGCAAAATAGAACAAAGACTTAACAAGAATCTGAGTGAAAAAGAAATTGAGAAAACGCTGGAATGGCTGAATTCAGTACTAGGCATGAAGATTACTGAGTTGGAGAAGGAAAGCGCTAAACCCGGTGCGATGCAGGATCAGGCGTCTAACATGCAGGCCCTTTTGAACGATCCGGATGCCCCTGAAAGACTGAAGTTCATCCAGAGGATAGAAAAGGCGACCCGTTCAACCGATATTGGTACCGATTTGGTTTTGAATATGCAGATCAGCTTGCTCCTGGCTTTAAACTCGCTGGCCCAGCCGGAACTGCAAAAGACATACGAGGAGATCGCTGCAATCGTCAATACGCAACGCAATGCAGTCAAAGAAGCGCTGTCGCAGCAGGCTATTTCCGGCTTCTTGTATACCTACCGTGATCTAAGCAATGCGGAGTTTGAACAATACATCACGTTCATAGAGTCAGACACCGGCCGGAAATACCACGATGTTTCATTGAATGCCCTGAGTGATGCGCTTATCGCAGCATGTCAAAAATACGCGGAACACTTAGGCTCATTGGCCGGAGAAGGAGAAGCGCAAAAGCCATCCAAAATATAAGGCTACCGCCTGATTATTCCGCGCGAAATGCCCTCAGTCCAAACGCAGACTTTAAATCTTTAGTACTCCCCGTAAAATTTTCAGTTAAAGCCTAAAATAAAGGATATTTTTAAGGTAGATTCTTAATTGTCAGGCATTCACCGTGGTCCGACACCAATTCGATTCGAGTTGAAACCAATGCAAAAGATATTTTCAGTAAAACGGTTTATTGGTGCGTTGCTGGCCACTATATTTCTGGCTGGATGTGTATCTGGAACGCCCCAACTTCTGCTGGGTGAGGGCACAAGGCCGTCTCAGGCCTTTGGGGCTGCTGAAGTTGCGGTTGTAAATGCAGCCAACAATGGGTGCCGCCCAATTAGTGTTGGAGCTAGCGGGGGTCTTGCTGAAGGGATGATGTTACACGCTGTCTATATTTTGGTGAAATGCACCACCGGCGTTCAACTTGCTCCTAATGGGGGCCTGGCGTCCAGTCCATGATGGTTGACAAGTTAATGAATATTAATTAGGAGAGTTTAATTTTTTTCTTTCTGAGGCCGATAAGACCGACTAGTCCGGCGCTGAAAAGGAGCATTGTCGAAGGTTCAGGGACTGCATTGACTTTTACTGAAACCTCAATTTCTCCGAAGTTATCTGTAAAGTTACTATCCCAATACATCAAATATAATCTTCCTGTGTCACTGGTGATATGTTGATAATCAGTCCCAACGAAAAAGTAATCACCACCATTGATTCTACCGACAAGCGATCCATATAAAAATGAAAATCCTCCATAACTATAAGTTCCATAATTGCCGCCGTAAGGATTCCCTAGACCATTTGCATTTGAAACACGATCATCTATTCCAGCCCCCCACAGGTCATCCTCAGCGACGGTTATACTCAGTAGATCGCCTGCAGTCACGTCGATCCCAGTGTCAATGTGAGTTCTCCTTAGGGCATTAGTTTTTGCATCAACATCCACTAAGAGTGCAGACGCTGATGACGCAAAACCAAGTAATAAAAGGATTCCAAAGAACAACGCCAAGTACCTTTTCATTGTTCCTCCTTTCGTCCTGCGATAACATAGTTAACAATATTTATAGCCAACGATGCAAAAACCATGCAAAAATGCTTCGATATTTTAATCGACATAATTACAATATCTTATAATTTTAGGCTGTTAGACAGTATCTGAAATTGTGTAGAAAATTACATAGTATTTGGAAAATAATTACATAGTATTTTTGAATCTTAATCCAGTTTTACAAAAATATCGCATTCCGGTTTTCCATCGGAAATAAAGGACAATAAGCACAAATAGTCCTAGCATGAAATATCTACCGGTAAAGTCCGGCACCGATGTTGAATCGCTGTAGTTTAGATCTGCAACCGACCTCCCAATGGAACTTAAGGGAGGTCGCCTGTCACGGGAATAAACTGGACTCTTGCCATAAGGCGCCAATCGCGATCCATAGATTACTGTAT
>Ga0209671_1001763_pt1 | contig 18776 bp, 13 predicted proteins | sample WorMetHERISLAND2_2_FD_187401 | JGI IMG/M metagenome (GOLD analysis project Ga0209671, IMG submission 187401) | Marine gutless worms symbiont microbial communities from Max Planck institute for Marine Microbiology, Germany - Olavius geniculatus... | ecosystem: Host-associated > Annelida >...
GTTTACAAACAACAATTCATCGAATTCATGGTTGTGTTTTTTTTGGCTTTCCGGAAAGGTGCAGTGATTTGTTTCGGTCTTGACCTGGACCTTTCCGGTGTCATGGGCTCAGCTTACTTATTAGCGGGGCTGACTTTACCACGGGACGAATTAATGACATTATCCATGTAATTTACTGACTATGCTGACATTACCTGACTAATTGAAGCATTTTACTGGTTGCATTATTCATTATCCTTTAGTATTGTGTCACGCACTTAACTACATTATAAGTTCTATAATCTGGCGCGAAACAGACGTGTAAACAATGCGTTTGATTAGTTTATTACTTTATTTCAAATTATTCGGTTAACACTAAATACGGTGTGACGTCAATCACTTTCCCGCGCTGCACCGGCTTTACGCACTTTTGAGTTTCGACCCGGAAAGCTTTTGGATCGACACGGGTTTTTCCAGAACGATTAAAAAACGCGAAACTTGTTCCGAAAACAATAAACGACTTGGAGCAGCCCAGACCTGCCCGGACCTTGCCAGATCTTTAAAAAAACACAACCCATATCTATCTCGCACACATTTTTTCAGGAGTGTCATTGGCCAAAAATGTGTCAGCTGTCTGACTATTTTTTGTTTATGTTGCACACGGTAATTAAATAAAAATAATTTTTTTAAAAAATGACTAAGCAGTTTAACTGCATAAAATGTTAAATTTTCTGTACTAGTTTTTATAAACGACAAAGGTTGCGGGTTGTAGTGTTGGTGTGGCCAAGTTGTGGGCGTGTCGTGTACTCGTTAAAATGTAAACACTGCTTGTTTGGTTGTCGTGTAAACGCATAAATATGTCATGAAAACACATTAAGATAAGGATAAACGTAAAGAATTGAGAATGTGCTTAGAGGCTGCTACATTGTATGTTTTACAGAATGTTTAGTGTAAAATATTTACAGATACGAAGAACAGCGTTGATTCGGTAGCCTATGAACTATACACGGTCAATTGTGGCACTAAAAGTTGCTTGTTTTCGGTAGTTTTTGGTTGTTTTCGGTATTTAATGCTACCGGCTGTGGACGAGTGATGAATTATGGGAATTATGAAATATAATTGGGACATCGGTAACAACACTGCTGTCTGTTTTATAGAGCAAGGAAGATGTATTGGTACTACCTTTCGTTTCATTTGCAAGCATATATACTTTTTTAAAGACATCTTTGGAGAAGGTGCTGTCTATTTTCCATGTCTTACATTGTTCGGTATGACTAATCACCACAACGGACACAAAGGACCACGAGACCACAACGAACCACAACTGACCATGGCTTACAGCAGTGTAGGAGATGAAAATGTAAAAGACAAAAAGAAGAAACGTATTCATTTTGGAACTTTTGCACTTGCAAACTTCTACTTCGCTCATGGAATTTGTACTCCCGGGAGTGAAAGTTTATGGTAGCAAAAGTTCCAGGTAACCTAACAAAGTTTTCACAGTCTAAAATAACCTAGTAGCTGGTCAATTCTCCATCCTGACACCTTGTCACAGTGTGAATCGACTAATCAACAATCTGCCATTAGCTGGCTTGGTGACGTAATGGCTAGAGGATGATGAGAGGTTCTTGGTTCAACTCCAGGTCAGGTCGCTATGGATGGGTGACTGTCCATGGACAGAAAGACTATCTTGGATCGTGATATATAACCAACACCTAGGTCAACTCAGCCTTGCATTTCTCCGGGGTAGGTAAATCGAGTACCGATCTGTTTGGTTGGGGTTAAGGCAATTAGCACTCACCTGTGTCGGATGGCAGGTAACACTGTGTGATCCCATATGGCTGTCTGTAGTTCTGTTGTGGGTTGCCATTAAGAGCTATGCACAGTCTAACCTTTCATATGTGGAATGCTTGGTACATATGGAAATTTGCATAAGAAGACTGTGCAACTGTACTGATTCCACAAACTACCACATTGCTCAATATTAGTATATTAGTTCACATGGTGTAGAACTCAGTATAACACAACTCAACAAACATGTTATTTTTTTTCACAGAAATTTATATCACTTGGTGTGTGTTTTGCAGGTGTACCAAGAAACTGCATGAACTGTTTCTGCTTCTGCTGGTATTTTTCTTTGTAAGTTTATCTTGCTGACACTGGACTGACTTAGATCTGATCATATACAACACGTGTGTGCAAGATGGCCACTGGGCCGAGTGGTGAAAACATTGAACTGCGTCCAGTTCAGTGCGTTGTAACTGGTCCAGAGAATGAGGGTGACGATGATGTTTATTGTCTGCCATCAGAAGCTGCGCTACAGAGACAGACATCACGGTGAGACAGAATTAACTTTACTGAATACTTATGTGAATGTTTGTCGGGCGTCAGCCTGCCATTCCAAATGGCCACCATTTAGAAGGGATAGAGTTACGAATATTGTTAGTGTTAGGGTCAGTGTTAGATTTAGTTTAGCATTTATTAACTACAGTTTCGTCATGTGAAACAGGTTTTTTGGTGACCTCTCGGAATGATGAGCCAGAACATTTATTGAGGGGATACAGGTGTATTTGGAGATTCGTTGCGGTGCAGTGTTTGCAAAAAAATATCGCAGTCGATTATAAGTGGATCTTTACATGTTGAGAGTAGTTATACTAATTATGCAAAATTGCAAAGCTCTCTATGATGATAAGTGCATCTGATCAATGATGATATAGCATAATGATCGGTTTATTACAATATTGCTGCTATTAATGTGATACTCTGAAACCAATAAAGAATTACACACCAGTATTATTAAGCTAGTTCTGTGAATGTGTTTGCTCGCTGCACAAGTCATCAGTGGTGCACATAGTTGCTTGTTTGGGTTAATGATCTGATTTAGCTGCATATTCTGCAGGCACATTCTGCTCCAGTAATTAACACAGCCTGAAGTTTACAGAATGATTTTTTATTAGTGCCATTGTCATGTCTTTCATGCAGGTACAAAAAACATGGTTTACCAAGAAATACGGGACGTCACTGGACAGCAGTAAAAGCGTATGTTTATTACCATTGTCAGCATGAAGTTTGTCACTCAGTATATTTCTGCATGGAAAATCATTTTTATTGAGCTTTTAGTGTCCGGTTTTTCCAATGTGCCATATTGTCTTAGCAGAATCAACTGCACATACTAAAGCACTGTGTTCATTGCAAAGTCACGTGGGAATATGATTAAGAAATAGGAAATAGAATGGTAATGCTGTCTAAACATTAAGTTGCAGTTAAGAACATAACATTTCAAAGGAAGGCACATATTTGATGCTTTTTTTTTAATTTGATAGCTGAACAGTTTGACAGCCTGTCAGCCACGAATGTAGTCAGATGGGATCAGCACTTATCCAATGACGCTCGAGACATCTGGATGTGCGCGCTCGCTTGATTGGTCACGACGTCGGTTGATGCCGGTGATGTTGCACCATAACCCCCGCCATGCGCTGCACTCAGCTGTCATGCTGGTGGCCGCCATCAAGGGGTCACGGTAAAGGCGCCTTGGTGAATGAGGCGTCATGTCGGCAGCAACGTGATCCTTCCATTGTTTCCTTGGCACATTAGGAGGACAGCATCAACCAACCGGACGTTCTGCCCATAGAAGCTGTTTCGGCAAGCGGGAATCGTCCATTCGGCACACATGTCCAAATCATCGAAGATGATTCCACTGAATCCGCTTCCCAACGGTGGGTTGATCCATGCAACGGTGCCGTACCATGTCATTCCATAGCTGGTCGCGTCGGGTAATAGTATATTGGGTTTAATGACTTTTGAATTGTGGTGCTATTGTATTGCTTTGATGCCATAGGCTGGGCAGCAGGAAGGCCATTTGGCTTGCAAAAGCCATCTGCAAAGCATTTTATTAAGAAGATAGGCCAAACATGGATTAATTCTTGATAGAAGCTCAGAGTAGTAGTAGTTTGTGAACTTCGTTTCAGAGGTTCACAGTTTTAGTTGATATTTTGCTGCTGTATGTTTGGCAGTGGACTGAAGACGAACGTAAGTAACTTCTTTGGCGTTGGGGACGATGACACGACGGCAAAATGGCAGGATCGAGTGCAGCGCATGCATGCTACGAGTCGTCTTGTAGGTCGAGGGTACAAGCAGACAGGAGAGACCCCGGACACTGCATTTACGCCATCTTTGGTGCTTGGCACGGCACCAGTCCTTAACCAACGTCCAGCCACTGCACACATCCGTGATCCTTTACGCAAGTAACGCCAATTCTGCAGTCTTCTGTTGCATTTTGTTTATAACTAAGTGAACTGTAGTGGAATCATTTTAACATATGAATACAAGAAAGACACATGACAGCGGTGCATGTATGAAGGCCCACTGCGAGCCAAATCTAAGCTCACCCATCTTAGCAATCGACATTCGACACAACGATGATAATAAAGTCTAGTATCTTGCATCGACTGTTACTAGAGGGCGCAACTAGTTTTGCACATCAGCTGCCGTTTGAGCAGCCGAAAGTGCACTAAGTTTGCCTTAGGATTCCTTGAATGCAGAGGGCCAAAATTTAAAGTAGTAAAACCACGTTTAATGCTGAAAATTTCATATGCATGAACATTGTCTTTGTCTATTTTTAGTGATTTTGGTGTAATTACTCTTAAAATGCGTGTTGCAGGCCGAAATCACATGAAAATTCAATAAAACTTATTTTGGCGTTCACGGTCATCCAAAGTCATTGCTTTCAGTGCTGATCAAAAGCGCGTGTACGACTTCCTATTAGTAATTAATAGTTAGCTGGGCTTTATCTCGCACCATTGTTGAGATACAGTGACTATATTGGCTAAAAATGTTAAAATTTTTTTCTACCCCTTTCTCCTTTAGCACCCTCAATCAGGGTGACCCCTTGTTAATTTACGGAAAAGCTTTACAGACAGAATTGCGATGGCTAAAACGTGCTATGGCAGGTCCTGCTGTCATGTGTAAAAACTATAAGCAATCAGATATCTCAGACCTTTACCGGGTGCTGCCACCTGGCCAGTGCATCAGGTCTAATAATGGTGTGAGCCATTACTTTCTTAATTTATGACCTATTTCAAATGAAATGAAATTAAATAAACGTTTATTAGTATTGCAGTCAAAAGGCTGGATTGCGACAATAAAGACGAGTACTATCATTGCAATACGATACATGAATATAGTGTTACATATAAAATGTCAGATAAAATGCACATAAAATGTAGTTAACAATCGCAAAATAGAAATGCTAGATAAAATGTCGTTGAAACCTGGGACAAAAATAGCTAATGGGATTGGAAGCGGTTTTGTCTCAGCCAATCAGAAGCATGGAATTCATCGTCGCCTGCGCGCCAATGTCATGCGCACATCGTGGCCTTACATTTGGCCACTTCTCGGGATATGCCCTATCAACAACACTGCACGTATCCCACAAAATACCTGGATGTGGCACGCAGTTCGTGCGAGACTTTGAGACTAAAAATAGCTGCTTCTAGTCTCGTGTACGTTATGTTAGTCCCAGTTGAAACCTACTAATAATAATCAATAGAGAGCACGATAAAATATTTTCTAAGTTTTTCTGTCTGTGCAAAATAGCATTTGAAAGTTTGTGAAGAACGCAGTCGATTTTGATTGTTTTTGTGGCTTTAGCATGTATGATATCTCGCGCTGCAGCTGAGCTGTTATGATTTGATAGTTGCCGTCTGGATGTTTTTGATTTGATCTTTGACCTTCACCTGTCGGAAGTTATCGTTATCAGCATATAATCCTGCACATCTTTGTCAAACACTGTGAACAATTTGAACAGAACAGTATTTTTTCATCACAGGTTTTCATGACACTTCTAAGGTCCGTATTGCTGTGTTCAGACCAGACCTGGTCAGTCGGCAGATATCTGGAATCTCGACAACGAGCGTAAGTCGCAGGTCTGGTCGGGTTGTGCCAACTCCGCAGTCTGGTAGAGAATCGGTTCTTCAGATGGCAGTCGGCGGCTTCAAAACTCTCGTCGTACGTAACTCTACTTTCACTTGTTCTGTCTTTGGACTTTGATAATTGGAATAAATTCATGGATGTCCATACAGCTTGATGTTTAGGCCACAGTGCATATTTAGTCCACCCGGAAGTGATAGCTTGTGGAGTGGATTTAATTTTCACTACAGATGCTTTTTCTTTCAACGTGAGATCTCCGGGATGCGTCGACCGATCGGCATGAAATTTTGCACGGTGATCAGTTCTAGGCCGAATTTTATAATGTTAGTCCAGAATTTTGGGGGTGACCCTCAAAAAAATTTTAGGGGCCAAAAACATGCAAAATTTGGCCCAATTTCGGATGACTTCAAAGTTCGATGGTCAATATCTTCGGACCGGATGAAGATATTCAAAATCAGACAAGTACATTTTGTACAACAATTTTTTTCGCATTGGATGAAAGAAGTCTGGTGAACTTCGGTTCACCTATCACGGAGATTCAGTGGTGAAATCATACCAACCCAAATCAACTTTTTTGGAATACCATATTTTGTCCCCTAAAGGGCGCTGCGCCCCCAAAATTTTTACACGCACTAGAGAATGACCAAGTCTTACTAGTGCAGTATATGCACCCCCACCGAGGATGGGGGTTCCCGTTACAATTTTTTTCAAAGGAGAGGGGTAAAAATTGGTTTAAAATGTTTGTGCCTATAACTTTGGCAGTAGTTGAAGTAACACCATGATACTTTGCCACGTGAGTTGCTTCTAGGTTGGCATGTTAGCGGGTACAACTTTTGGGGGGGCATCACCCCCTTAATATTTTAGAGGGCAAAAACGTCCAAAATTTGGTGCGATATAGGAAAACATTCGACTTTGACTGTGAATATCTCTGGAACGCATAGAAATATCAACAAGCGGTAAAGGGCGTTATCAAGGGCAATTAAACAAAAAAATCTGGTGAAGTTTGGTCCACTAACAAAAAGTCATAGGCGCACATGTTGACTTACCCTAAGTCGACATTGGGCGTTCTGCATATGCTAATGCATTTGAGTTTGAGCCACGTGACTTTGCTACCAGGGGAATTTCACCTCCCTGAAATTTTCCCCCAATCAGACTTATGGTGCCAGGTGGACTCACGTTGGGCTTTGCCCCAGATTTCTAGTGGTTAATCTGTTTTGGTTGGAGTTGACTCCTATTTTATTTTATACACGTATAAACTATCTGGTTTTTTTGGTTGAAAAGGCAAACCTCTTATCATCTCTAAATATGCTGTAACAAACATATAATGTTGAGGACTGTGGGCTGCTTAGCCAATACTGAAGCCATTACTGAAGTGACACTACTGGTAATAGATAGGATTGTATTTTATAAACGTGTATATATTTTATTACTGCATTTTTTTTCAGATTTTTTAAAAATAGGTGTGCTTTATATTTTAACAATACATTTTGTCAAATGCAGATTTCATTGTATTTCACTGCACTTCACTGACATTCGTTGGCTGTTGCAGTCTACATCAGCACGAAAGGACAAGCCGATTACGCCACACAGTCGCAGCTTGGCACCTCTGCAAATTAATCGCGTGCAAGAGGTCAGCTGATATCAGTTTAACTGCTTGTTATTTGACACGACTAGATGGCAGATCATTAATCTTCACTTCAGCGATTTTCTATCACCGCTCCTTTGCATGCAGGCACAGAAATTTGTGTGCACTTTGCGGATTAATTTTTGCTCTTTATTTTGCTATTTACGTAGTTACTTGCCTGTCGGGCAGGGGTTAAGGCGGGGCGCGTTCACCTGTGTCGGGTGTCAGCTAACACTGTGTGATCCCATATGGCAGGTGACACTTTGTAGTTCTGTGGTGGTTTTCCGATAAAGAGCTATACACCACCTTTACTTTTTTCATCATTTATACCTGAGCACTTGATATTGGTCAGTTGAAGGCAACTTCATGCGTATATTGTCAGATGGAGACGCCTGCTAGTGCTGCTGCGTTTGGCATCACTCCGAGCACGGATTCCGTGTTCCAGTCAGTCGAGGATTCTCTTGACGACGTGTTTTATGACGAAGCTATGCCCACGTCGGCAGTTGTCACAGCGGTCAATGAATTGCCGGCCCTGCGACTCCGCCACAATCCCGGTTTCGCCTCGGACGCAGGCATGAGTGGATTGTATGGTGAAAGCTCCCACTCATCGCAGATTTCACATCCTCTTTCGGCTGCGTACTATGAAATGCCTTCGCTCACCAGTGACAGGTATGATGTCAGTCGATCAGTCAGTCAATCTTTTGATTTATAAAGCGTCGTTTAAATGTGGTAATGTAGGTGCTTGTTATGAGTAATATAGTTAAAAATCTGTGGCTTAAGACGTGATTTAAAACATGAGCGTAGTGTAGTGCATCACTGTATGCATTAGTGTACCATTTGTGTTTGCCTGTTTTACAAGAACACGTGTGTCAAATATGATCATACACAAGGGTCTTTGCCGCAGTATATTTTGCCACGTTCTTTGGTGCACGAGAAGTCCCCAAAATTACACGCACTGTTGTCCCCAAATATTCAGTGCTGATTAGTGACATGTGACAGTTATCAGGTAATTCGGTATCAACATTACTTTTGTCCCGATTGGGAACGGATTGGGAAAATTTTGGGTTACTAGCATACTGGTTATGTTTCAAAGTATGAGCTGTATTTTTACATGCGAGAGCTAGCTAGCTAGCTATAGCGCGTATTAGCTATGGTAATTCTGTTTGTCTGTCCATCCGTCCATCATGACCCGGTACCGTTTCAAGGCCAGTTAAGATAGAGACTTTAGTTTTCCACCATATGATAGCTTAGCATCTCTAGTATTTCAAGACAAAATTTCATGTCACTGGGTGAAAGGGGTCCCCACGAACAAGGGGGCAAAAGAGGGGCACCCACCCTAAAAAGATGTTATTTTGCCGCTATTTGCTTGTCTGTCGTGAAAATGGTTGCAAATAGGCACAGACATGCTGCTTATCGTAACAAGCACTGTCAACGAGCTTCTTAGAAATGTCAACGTCAATGACCTTGAACCCCCAAAATAGGGGGTTTTAAAGGTTAAAGGTTAAAGGTGCATATAGCTCTTAATGATCCCATCTCAGAGCTATGGAGCGTCACTTGTCATATGGGATCACACAGTGTTACCTCCCACCTGACAGAGGTGAACGCGCCCCGCCTTAACCCCAGCCAGATAGGCCGGTACTCAATTTACCTATCCCGGAGGGATGGAAGGCTGAGTTGACCTAGGCGGTTGGTTACATCCCGAGATGGTTTACCTGCCTACAGGCAGTCACCCATCGCAGTACTAACCGGGCCCAGCATACAGTAACTTCGCTGATTGGATCAGACGCGTTACCACTATACCACGCCTACCGCCTTTTAGTGAATTTTTTTTTGCAATTTTGGACTGCGACGTGCATTTCGAGAGTGAATTGCGCCAAAATGGCTGGAGATAGACCAAGACAACCTACGTATGAAATTTTTAGCATTGAATGTAGATTTTAACAGTCCAAGTCCAGACCCTCTAGATTCAAAGAGGCCTGCACATGCAGGTGTCAAAGAGGGGTACCCTCCTAAAAAGATGTTATTCTACCGCTGTTGGCTCGTTCAATGTGAAAATGGTTGCAGATAAGCACAGACATGCTGCTTATCATAACAAGCACTGGCGACGGGCTTTTTATGAATGTCAACATTGATGACCTTGAATGACTTTGAACCCTAAAAATATTGATTTTAAGTTATTTTTAGGCAATTTTTGGCTGCAAAAGAGTGAATTGCAACGAAATGGATGGAGATAGACCAAGATTACCTGCGAACAGGAACTGCCATAGGCTCTTGCACGTTTCATGAGCATTAGCTCTGATTTCTTGTACAAGTTGAGCTGCAATAGCTTGAGCAAGCAACTGCCGGGTCTAGTCCCCCAAAACGTCACACTTTGTTATTTTTGCATCTTCGCCAAATAGTGATCGATTTTCAAAATTCTTTCACTTTGCGCACTGTCAGAAAATTTGTGTGTTAATTTGTTTCATTTAGTTATCAAAGATGTACTGCTGCTAGTGTGTCCATTGATCAGCACTTACTACAGTTACATATTATTACAGTACCTAACATTATGCGTGACAGACCGACAAAGGCCGGTTGGCAGCCTGGACGTTTGCAGCCAGAACCCATGCCTGCTGACACACCGGGAACGGCCTTCCCAACCATACCAACCACGGCGTCGATATTTGAAGGAATGTCGCGCATGGACAGCTCGCTGAAGGGGATCGTTACAAGCAATGCGGGGAAGCGTCAGATTGGTAAAGGTTTCATCGGATTCCTGACTGACGCTGAGTACCGACAGTCGCGGATAGACGCAAACGTGTGCCAGCAGATGGTGGCGCTGCACGATCACCGGTATGCTGTCTGTACTGAGATATGATCGTACTCTACTCCTGTTGTGACTTGATATTCTACACTGTGTCTCAAAATTAGCTCCCCTCCTTTCTCCTGCTACAAACACGCCTAATTCAGTTTGTAGTTCATGGATTTCAACGAAATATTGTACACTGCACCATCTTAACATTACTTACAGTCAAACCCATTATGACATGCACACTTTACCATGTGTGCTCAATGTAACGTCATCATGACATCAGAGTTTGTTTTCATTAGGGTTACGTTCAGTACGTTGTTATTGACAAAGGGATCAAGCAGCAGTGTACTTGCCTTAGATTAAGATTTTGCATTGAGGCCAAATGTGGCCACTTTGAGCTCAAACTTCAAATGCTAGTGCAGAATTTGATTGTGTTAATGACTATTTCAAATTTTGTAAAAATCTGTCAGGTACTAACGATTTTATGCCATCTTATCTGTGGGGGGCCGCTAATTTTGGGACATGCATCTGTGCTTGTTAAGTGAAGTGGCTGCTTATTATGTACAAGTGCTATGGAAAAATTACATTTACAGTAAACAAAAGATAGTGTGAAGATAACAGTAGCTTCATCGTTGTCATATCTGTGTTCAAGTCTCATCATATGATCTGTACATAATGTGTTTTTTTCTGCTTTGGATCCATTGTCAGCTTGAGATATTTAAGTCTTTATGCAACTTTTATTGGCAACACTGCCATACTTGAGTACCATGTGCACAGTGCAGTTGTCATTAACTTCTGAGATGGACCATTCTTTTGTGTGCTTATGTTTTTGATTGTTGTATTAAAACATTTGATGTATACATAATATGTTGTATTTGGTAAATTGTATTATATGTTTTGCGAAGTCTCTTTCAGTGATTTTGGCACCGTTGGTGGAAGCCTGTTAGTTTTAGGGCAAGTTGCTTTTGGACGATTTGCTCAACCTTGCATAACTCTGGCTAAGCAGACTGCTTAAACAAGCTTTAAAGTGGAAAGTGTTAGTGTCTTATACACTGTGTCTCAAAAAATAACATCCCCGACATTTTTGACTGTAACTTTAAAACCAATTATCAGATTTTGATAATTTTTGGTACAAATATTCCTGTCACAACGTGCCATCAAATGACTGTGCAGTTTCCCACCTTACGTAATATATGCTTCTGCACTACCTAGGGAAATCAGATCAAGTGAAACATGTGTTGAAATAAACTGAAAACCTGAAAAAAACATCCCCGACATTATCGATTGTAACTTGAATAAAGATTAGCAGATTATAATAATTTTTGACAGAAATATTTCTGACACCACTGGCTATTAAATAAGTGTTTTAGTTTCCATCTCACCCAACGTCTGCTTTTGCACTACCTGGGGAAATCAGACCAAGCATAATACGTGTTAATCTGGGGGTCCCAAGAGTCAGTCTATTACAAAATTTGACTGTCATGCAGCATGTCTGCCAGATGAAGTTTGCGAATGTCTGTGAAGTCAAGAAGCGACTGGTACAGCCTGGATTGGTCTGGAGCAGAACATTATCAATACTGCTGTCAGTGAATGGAGAAAGCGTTTCCTTGCCTGTGTTCGCATAGTGGGCCAACACTTAAAGCAATTTTACTGCAGGCAGTCAAAAAATGGCCAACTGGATGAAATGTCAGCCAAAGTGTCAAAAATGTGAACAAAATGTGTTTTTACACGTTATGTTAATTAAGCAATCATATCGCATTGGATAAAAAAGTGATATTTCGTTGGTTGTGTTTTCTCCCGGTAGTGCAGAAACAAACGTTGGGTGAGGTGGGAAACTGAATGGTCATTTGATGGCAAGTTGTGTCAGGAATATTCGCACCAAAAATTATTAAAATCTGACAATTGGTTTCCAAGTTGCAGTCGAAAATGTCGGGGATGTTTTTTTTGAGACACAGTGTATATTGTTGAAAATATTATGGTTGGCGTGTGTATGTGTAGGCCTTTCTTTACCTATTGGGTCACGTTCGTCCAGATAGTCTGCTACATTGTCTCCGTTGTCGTCTATGGATTCTCACCGATTGGAATCTCTGTGAAAACTGTGGAAAGTGAGGTATATGAAACTGCAGAATATACTGTTGCTGTCACTAGTGTTTCTGTGAAGTATTTTTTGGTTATTGGTGGTTGTATCGCCAGTGTAAGTCAGTATGCAAAGCAATACATTTATGTTGCAGTTTTCTGAAAATAATTATGTTTAATGAAAAAGTGCTGTAGTAAATTGGCCTATTGTAAATGCCAAGCAAGATGCAAAACTACTCACTCATTTTCGACGCTCGTTTCCACGATGTATCAAGCCACCATGCATTCATGTTAAATGCAGTTGCTTTTCAGTATTCTATTAATGTATACACAACTGAGGGATATCATTGGTACAAGGTTAAGGGTTAAAAAGTGGTGTTGTAGCTCTTGATGGAAGAGCACTCCAGAGCTGTGGAGCATCGCCTGCCATATGGGATCCCACAGTGTTACCTGCCACCCGACACAGGTGAATGCACCCACCTTAACCCCAGCCAGATAGGCCGGTACTTGATTTACCTATTCCAAAGGGATGGAAGGCTGAGTTGACCTAGGTGGCTGGTTACATACTGAGATGGTTTACCTGCTCGCAGGCAGTCACCCATCCAAGTACTAACCCGGCCTGGTGTAGAGTAACTTTGTTGATCGAATGAAATGTGTTACCATGCCACCAACGAAGCAAGACATTGTGTGTATAGCATACGTTGCAAGCATCGATGCATGCATTCAGTGACTTGTATAATTATGCTGTAGGTTTTGAAGTCAAATCTGGCGATAGAAAAAGCTCATTATCTAGAAGACAGCAATATGTGGATTGGGCCACGACAGGTAGATTTCAGAAGCATTTTCTGATACTCTGTCGTTTGCTAGCATAACTGAAAATTGATCACTGCATTGTTTATATTTGGTGAAATATTGCTTTCATTCCTGCTTGTAATCAAATGTTTTTCCACTTGAGTGAAGTATGGCATTTAGTCAGATTGATGTTATGCCGTGTAACCTGATTCAAGGTCAAGGTGACGAGAATTTTGAGTTAGGCATTTTTCCCATTACAAATCTCTTCCCACATTGGCAGAAGGAGCAGGCAAATGACTGTTGATTCTTAAGCTAGGAAACACTATCAAAATCTGTTCAGGCCAGAATTTCTAGATTATGTAACTTTGAACTTTGAAGAAAATTACAATCGGATTTGAACAGTCGGGCATCAGCACTGAATGGGGTTAATTTGCTAACTGTATTTTGCTACATGGATTAGAAGTTTAACTTACCTTAGCTCCGGGATGGGCAGGCTGTTGAATCTGCTTAGCACTGAGCAGTTTGGCCTCAGTTAGCATCAGTTCGGCCCAATGCGCTTCCTCGAATGTAACTGAAAATTCTTGTGAACGGCCCTGAAGCTGAAATCGGCATTAAGGCCAAAGATTGACCAGTACATTTGTACTGTTAATGTTTAACAGATGCCGCATCTTTTTGTGGCTGACGTTTTAGGCAGACCTGATCCATCTCGGTGCGAAGTACTCGCCGTGCATGCGTCGCGACGAGAACGTGGAGCGCGCAATAGCAAGTGATCGTCATGTGGAGAGTCGGACCGCTTGCTGTATCCGCAACGACCAGTCCGGCTGTGTGCAGGCCTCCCGTAGCAACTGCTCGGTAAACTGATTTTTAAGGCATGTACACAACGAGTGATTTAACGGAACTGAACCGACCAGTGGTTGAGCATTGCCCATGAGGGCACATTTGTGGGACCTTTGCATCAGACTCTTTTTTTGAATGTGAAACTTTTAACAAACGAGAAAAAGTAATTGTAATAGAAAGTGAGTTTGCTCAGCGTGGTGTAAAATATTTCTGCTCTAGGTACACCTATCTATCTATCTATGTTTCTCTTCTTTCACATTTTTAAATATGCTCTTTCTGTCATTTTTTCACTTACATTGTTTTAGGTTGTTGTATATTCTGAACAGAATATAATAAGTCACTTATTTTAATTATAATCACAAAATTTCACTAAATGTTATCCTCCTGAAGGATCAAAGTGAAGTCTTTATATATATGAACAAGAATTTGAGTGTTGGGAAATGTGAAAAAGACTTCACAAGATAAACCGTTTCACGTCTGAGTGACAGTGAGCAGAGATGTTTGGTTATGCTGATTTCTATGCTGAATTTATATCTCTGGGGAAACATACTTAGTGGTAGTTGTGGTGACTCATTTGCAAAGTGCGTCCATCTTTGTGGCTTAGTAGGTTTTTACGTGCAACAGCAGCTACTGCTGTAGCATGTCTTAGCCATTGCAATTCTGTCTGTCTGTCTGTCCGTCTGTCACACAGGTGGATCAGTGGAAAATGGTGCAAGCTAAGATTATCAAATTTTTACCATCGGCTGCCTGAAAGACTCTAGTTTCAGGATCCATAAAGCTTTTCCATAAACTCGAAAGGGGGTCACCCCGAGTGACTTAGAGCGAGGGCACTAAATGACAAAAACGGTAGGGAAAATTTGCGATTTCCAGCTGATGCGGCATAGGCAGAGCAAGACAGGTCACTCCCTCTGGCGAGTACAAGTAAAAAATTATAGATAATTAGCTGCCGGTCATCTGGCACTCTCTGGCAACTGTAAAAGAAACATGGTTGCTAGGATGGTGAACTTTGATTTTGTTTTACTGGGCTTTCAAACATGCACCACTGTCACCCATTTTTCGTTGCGTTAGCTGGGCTTTTCTTGCATTAGCTATGTGCAACTGTTTGTTTGGTAGTCGCTGTTAGCCACGTGGAAAGTCAACTCGACGCATGCAAATGGTCGAGCAACGAGGACGGTCTGCGGCCTTGATGCAAGGTTTTCTTGACTTTCTCTGGTAGTTGGTCATGAGCTGAGCTTGCTTAAAGTTTGCAGATTGTTGGTCATTTTATGCGTTGGGTACCTTTACCTGGCAGTTTTACAGAATTTTGCTGTTTTCATAATTCGAATGATGCTACTTTGTGCTGCTGAAGTTATCTGGGAAATTATCGGCTGTCAATAGCATGATTACAGACATGAAAATAATTAATGTCTGTAAGCCAAGTCTTCTAGTGTTGTAATTACTCTGATGCCCAGTTTTTGAAGATCAAATCCTGGTGTAACTTTTTGCGTTTTTGCAACGAGGGGTAACCCAGGGTTAGTAACTTCAGGTTAAAACCTGGGGTAACTCGGCAATCTTTGTAAAACGGCATCTGCTTGGTCGATAACGGCCACATAACTTGGAGAAATGCTGAGTTGATTTATCGCAGATTTATCGTTAGGTGCTGCCACCTAGTGAATGGCTCCAATACAAAATGCTATTTCCAACATTGCAGGCAACAATTCGCTGACCGTAAAATGTTTTTGAAGACACTATAGCAATCTCAGTTATGATGTTGAATAAACGTGATGTTAAACAAAATAAGCGTAAAAGCATATTATTAAACGTCATTTAAAAATAATGATGTTGCACAAAATATTTATGTTTCATTATCACCTAAATCAGAACACCTGTTGCAACTTGAAATTTGCTATTAATATTACTAGACAGCCAAATAGATTAGCGAATCGTCATCGAAGTAGTCGAAGTGGGCAATTTTGCTTGTCTCAAGTTTTGCCTTTGGTTTACCCCTAGCTGGGGTAACTGTCCGATGATGTGGGGTTAACTTTTGGTAAGTTACCCCTGGTTTAAACCAGGGTTAGCGGTTGCAAAAATGCAATTTTTATGCACGAAAGCGGCTATGCTTTCACCGCGTCTTAGCCATCGCAATTCTGTCTGTCCGTCTGTCTGTCACACGGGTGGATCAGGCAAAAACGGTCCAAGCTAGGATCTCCAAATCTTCACCGTCGGCTGCCTGGAAGACACTAGTTTCAGGAACCGTAAAGCTTTTCCATAAATTTGAAGGGGGTCACCCCGAACGAGGGCCCTAAATGAGAGGGGGGTGGTCAAAATTTGCGATTTTCGGCCAAAAACTCACTGTATCTCAGTAACGGTGCGAGATAGGGCCTAGGTTACTATTAATCACTAATAGGAAATAGTATACTGGCTTTCGATTGGCGCCGAATTCAATGACCTTGGATGACCTTGAACGCCAAAATAGGGGTTTTTTATGGATTTTTTGGCCACTTTCGCCTGTGAGAGTCTATATCATTCACAAGGAGGCGCCACCGTCGCCACCGCCACACGCGCCTATGGCCGATGTGTATTATGGTCCTGATGGGCCGAGTCCAAGTGATATGCGATTTTCGAAACTATAACTACTGAACTGGAAATGCTATAGGCTTTCGCGCGTCTCGTGAGCTTTGCTCAAATTTCTTGTTACTTAACCCAGGGGTAACCTTCAATCAAGAGTTGCCCCGGGCTTACCCCTCGTTTCAAAAATCGGGCATGACTGCTTCTGTTTAGGTACTGCAAGAACCCTCCAAACATGGCAGAGTTTTGGCCAGACGACATTACCCAGTGGCCAGTTAGTATATTTCATTGTGGTTATTATTTGATATGTAATTATTACTTTTACTGGTATTATCGGTTCCGAAGTTTTCAAGAGAGTCACGTAATTTTCCAAGCGGTTCATATTTTTCTGCCTACTTAACTTTTTGTTAGTTTTTAACCTCACACTTAGAGTCTTAAGATTAATTTAGTTAGCTGCATTGTGTTGTTTAGTACTCAAAATTCTGTTATCTTTCTGACTTAATGCCATCACTATCTGTCTGGTGATGACTGCTTTCACACATGATCTCAGAATGCATGAAATTATGTTTTTTTTTACTAAACATAACACCAGAAAAATTTTTATGTTGAACCAAATCGAAGGTTTGTTGGTTGGTGGTAGTGGCATTTTTATTCAGATTTTTAAATGTGTGCTTTTATTTATTTATCTATATACTCGATAATCAGTTATCAGTAGGATCATCACAGACTATGTGTGAAGTAACTTGTTGTGTAAAGATTTGCATATGTACTTATTTAGCATTTGTGCTTGTTTTTCGTCTCACATCTTTTGTGGTCTTCTTAAAACTTACTATTTCAAGCAGTTTTTTAGTTCTTGATAGTGCCTCAGATTCGGCCACTGGTGCACACGGTAAATGATTTCATTTATCTATGTGTTTGCTTACTTACTTAATTACTCACTTACTTACTGACGAAGTTGCTCACTCAGGGTCACTCGGGTCATTGTAGGTTTGTGTAGACCCTGTGGAGTTGGCGGATAGCAGTCCCGCAGCAGATGATGATCACATGACGTGTAAGATACAGGGTCGGCCATGCTGCATCGGCATTCAGGGTGAATGCATCATTACTACGCGAGAACACTGTGAATTTCTGCGCGGCTACTTTCATCAGGAAAATACTCTCTGTGCCCAGGTGATGAATGAGTGTACAAGACAAGTTCTTGTCTTTAGCAGTGAAGTTTTGGTTCTCATTTTGACATTGAAGTTCGTGCCTTCGTCCTGATTTTTGAGAAAAAACTGCTAATTCTGTTCCTTTGTCTTAGGCCTTGAAGTCTGCTAGGATCATTGGTGAATCATGTACAATGTGCATGTCATTTTTGCATGTGTGCTTAATTCGGTTTTAAGGCTGCGACCGATTAAAAATGTTTTAATCGAATTATCTCCAAGAATTAATCGAAATTAATCAATTTTGATTGTTTTTTGTAGTCACTCAGCAGACCATAAACTGCAGAATACTACTACTGGTTGCTGTTATCTTATGCGACTGAAGCAAAAGTGATGATGGAGTGCGCAAACCGTGTAGTTAAAACTAACAGAGTACAGACTGTTAAACTAACAGTATACACGGTGTTTCATAAAAAAGGACCCTTTTTGTTTTTTTCATAATTCACTCGTATGATGGTCAATTTACACAAAATTTGTACCAGTTGTAGCTGAAGAAATACTAATACAAAATATTGCAACAAAATATGGCAGTTGATTACATATTTTTTGCTAGTTGTGATGCAGTGCTGAGGTCATAATGTGTCCTGAGAACAAGCTTGCTTGTCTCAACTGGTGCTGTCAGTTGCTACCCTGCTTTGATGGTGAACTTAATCTGGTTCGCTAATGAAAAATGTTTATCTAGTCAGCACTGAGCAACATGAGGACATAAAATCAGGCATCTTGCAATTCAAAAATGCGACCATTTTGCAAGCTCATTTTGCTAGTGCACTCTCTTGCTCAAACACGTGAAAGTCTAGCTATCCCAACAGACACGTAAATGTGATCGCTTTGGAAGTTTTTGTAACTGCAACTGAAAAACTTCAAAAATTTGTCACCAATGAACCAGATTTTTCACCATCGGAGCAGGGTACCAACTGACAGCACCAGTTGAGACTATCATGCTTGTAGCCGTGACTCATTATGATGTCAGCGTTACATCACAACTAGCAAAGAATATTTAATC
>Ga0209671_1001765_pt1 | contig 18772 bp, 9 predicted proteins | sample WorMetHERISLAND2_2_FD_187401 | JGI IMG/M metagenome (GOLD analysis project Ga0209671, IMG submission 187401) | Marine gutless worms symbiont microbial communities from Max Planck institute for Marine Microbiology, Germany - Olavius geniculatus... | ecosystem: Host-associated > Annelida >...
AAACATTTTTTAATGCTGAAAAATCGGTAGGCGGTCATGTTCAGAAGTCTATAATTTCGTCGTTTTTCAACAGAATCATATTTCACTTAGCAGTTAGATGTAGAACGTTTCTATAAATGAACCTGTAAAATTCATGTTAAAATTCCAAGCAGTTGCTGAGAAAACGGCAAAAAACTTTAGGGGGCTACTTTTTTTGCCGCACCCTGTACACCCGTGAGCGTCAGACCACGTAGGCCTATTTTAAGTCTCACGATCCAGGCCCATTGAGAGGAGGAGAAATAAGAGAGGGGGTAAGTTTCCCCAGGCCCTGCCGTCGCTCAAAAATATAAAATTTACACCATAATGCACCATATTAAAAAGCAAAATTCAAAAAATTTCTCCACAGACGGGTCCCACGAGAACAGTTGTCCCCGCACACCGGTCTTTGTCTCGACCGCTACGGCAAGTCTCACGCATTTCTCGGGCGATTTTCAGCCGCTGCTCAAATAAGCCCAAATTCCATCACGCCGACTTTTACCGAAACTTTACCTGTTTTCCAGATAATTAAAGTGGCCAACCTGTATACAGCGTTAGTGACGAGTAAGTATATTTCGTATGCATAAAAATTATTACTATGAAATTAAGCAGGCTATTGCGCCAGCTGACTGGCGCAGCAGTAGCCCGATAAATAGCTAATCCGAAAACGCTTGTCACGGGTGATAGTTTTTGTGACCCAACAGCATGCAACAACCTTTACTTAATTCGTAACGACGTAGGATTAACTACCATTTTCCAATGCAGTCACATCTGTGAAATTTCTAAACCACTTTTTCACCAATCAGTAGGTCTATTGTAATTAATACTTTAATACCTGAGCACAGAACAGTAAGTTTTTTGCTAAGCCGTCAAAAACCGCTAGCTTATCGGCAGTGGTGGCGGCGTGGAAACTTGACGGCTGGCTGCGGTCCGAGGCCTTAACGGCGGCGGCAGTTTCGAAGATCAGTGCTGAATACGCAACATTCTCGGTGTTGTGGGTCGTACTCTACTCATGTGACCTGGCGTGATGACATCAGTCACGTAGGTCCAGCATGCATACGTAATGATGCTAATCACGCACACGCGCTGTTTTATCTGCAGGCCTATTCTGTATACCGGACAAGGTTACTACAAGTATACAGCTCACGGTTTTGTTTATGTAAGGCAACATGCAATTAACATTACTCTATAGCCAGGTCACAGATGTTTAATCTGGACCAAACCGTACTCAAAAATAGCTCAACAAAACCTGTTCGAATTCAATCACAAATTATAGCGGTATTTCACTATACGTTCTCGAGCGTTTGCAAGCACCAGTTAAAGATTTTTTAACCTCCTTGGCGGTATGAATTTGGACAGAGTTTCTGTCTAAAAGCGGTACATATATCTGCCGTGGCGAGTTCACCGCGACATTCGCCTATAATGACATTTAAATGTACACTTGAGCGTTCAACTGTATACTCCCACTGGACCTGCACTCACAGTACAGCCGCGGCGCCGACGGCAGCTCTGTCAGCCGATGTAGCTGGATGCACGGCAACTTGTGATGTTGATAAACTAGCTCAACACAGATGACATCTGACAGTCGGATGGAAGGGAAAAGAATTTTATCAGCTGCAACTGACCACTGAATGCGACTAATTGACAGCACAACAGACATGGTCTGCTGACGGTTCTGGACATGAATTAATGACTGGCACCCCGGCACCTCGCAGCACAGGAAAGAGAAGGGAGAGGAAGGACTGCTATAGCGCGACGCTCCGAGTCTCAGTCGGGGTTACCGTTTTAGTACATAACAACCGTCCCGAATAACGCTCGGGATTACCGCTGAGGAGGTTAACCAAGAAAATCGAGCAAATATATTTAAAAACCTAGTCTTCAGACAATTACATATTTCCTATTATTTGTCTTGACCATCAACCTAGACCAAAAACTCTGTCACATTACTATTTTCACGCTGTTCTCCATTGCACTTAGAGGTAAACATCTTCAAAAAGTTTACTATTTAGAAAAACATTATATCTTCTTCTACTTTTCCATCCAATTAATCCAGGCAGGTGCCAATCGCATTTTGAAATCCAAAACAACACATTTCACAAAACAAAACTTCACCCACTGCAAAATGGTGAAGCGGACAGTGAGACGAACTTACCATACATGCCTTCGTACGTTACCATTATTGTTCTGAAAAAATGTTTATAAGTGTCAATGGGCAATCAAACCGCCACAAATTAAACTCCATGTGCATATGCCAATATATTTTGCCCATCACGTTACGCAAAGACTTAAGACCATACTTTTTTTCCTGTTGGAATGTTTTTTTGGTGTACATCACCTTGCATAATGCATAGTAACAAGAGCAACGTTTTGTATCACAAGTATATTATATAAAGCCAAGATGTAGAGAAACAACTTGGTAACTTTATCTACAAAGTGGGCCAAAAAACGTGTCACTTTACTTTTGTCTGTATCTTCGCCAATTATTGACAAATTTTCAAAATTCTTTCACTGGCATACTCTGCACACAATTTGCGATAATGTGATTATTACAGATCGCTACACTACCATGTGAAACATAAATTTTCAAAAATCACTAAAATAAATAATATATATGCAAAAATTATCTTATGAAACAATTTTTTTTATCAATTTTAATCTAAAAATTAAATTATGTTTAGTGTTACATACATTTCTGATGTTTGTAAACAAAAGCAGATGACATTGTTGTAAATAATAATTTTTAATGCATTAATGATATACCACAGATGTAATGTGCCATTTAGCAGTAGAGACAAAGCACTGACAAAGAACTTGTACCGGTTCAAAAAATACAGTTTTCGGAGAATACTGGAAGAATATTTGAAGATAAACTGCAATGGAGAAAGAGTGGGAATGTTATTAAAAAAGATCTGGGAAACACGCAGCACTTACAACAGCATTAAACCAGCAGACTGAAGCATAAACGTACTGAAGAGAATGTGATCACTGTAGATGAAATGGTAGGCTTGCTAAACCACAAAGGCCAGAAACAAACAAATCATCCAACAGGCCAGATATCCAAAGAAACGGATCTAACAAAGTGTAGCATTGTACAGATCATTCACTGCATTTTTGGCTAGAAGTATATTTCGTTTACCAACATGCTTGCTGTCTATGATTGCTTGTTTTTCTTGCATTTATATGTCACAAGGTAGTGTAGCGACACAGTTAATGTGTGATGGGTTATTCAATAACCACTTTATTGCCAACTGTCCACAGAATGTACCAGTGAAAGATGTTTAAAAATTGGTCTATAATTGGCGAAGACATGGACAAAAGTAAAGTGGCACGTTTTTATGGCCCACGGTGTATATACACTGTGTGTAGTAAATAATCGACCCCCTAGACATCGTGCAATAGAAATATCAAATGTGAACGAATATGAATAGCTTCGTACACTTCATCTCCAATAAATTCCTGAAGGGATTGCCAAATTTTGTTGAAAAATATTACTTCTTACCAAAATTATCAAATTTTGATAACAAAATATCTTCGTTACAATATGGCGTTACATTTTGCAGTCGCTCAAGTGAAAGTGACGTTTGTTGACGCATTCAAAATAACGTAAACAATAACAAAATGGTGTTTTGCTGCAGTCAATCCTGTTTTAATGAAACTGTTGAGACAAAAGAAAAAGTATGGTGCTAAAAAGTTTGTCGTGGAATTTCCCGACAAGCCGTGGATGTTGTCAAGATTAGACAAACGACTGCCTAATACTGGACATTTCACATTTTGAGGCGACCTCACAAAAGCGGCTGTAACTATTGTTTACATAGATAGATTTAATTTAAATTTGGCACTTTGATTGCCAATAGATGATGCATTGTTGATGTAAAATCTTACCAGAATCAGATGTTGTTTGTTAAAGTTACGCAAATGAATACAGGAGTTTACTTATGTAACACTATATTGGTAACAAAGATATTTTGTTATCGATATTGAACAATTAATAATTTTGGTAAAAAATAATATTTTAAAATAAAATTCGGCAATCACTTCAGGAATTTATTGGGAATTAAGTGTACAAAACATTATTCAAGTTCGTTCAGATTTGACATTTTTATTGCATGATGTCTAGGGGGTCCGTTTTTTTGCCGGACACGGTGTATAACTATTAACAAATCAGTAAATTTTCCAACGTTTATCATTCCACCGGTAGAGCAGATGAATGCGACAACATGATAGCTATACACATTCTTACAATCTCCGACTAGCTACATGTCATATACCATGGTGTGACTTGGTGCAGACAACAAAAAACATATACAGCACACTACCAGACGAAGCATTGGCGTTGCGGCAAGGGAGAGGGTAGGGGCAATTAATAAATTGCCAACCCCCAAATTCTGACCTGTCAAAAATATTCTTCATTTTAAAATTTTATTCCAAAATTGCTAATTCTGAGCCTGAAAAGCCCCGTATTGGCGGAATACAAAGCAAAAATCAAAATGTCAGAAAATTCCCCTCCAATTTTTTTAACCAATAATGTTGCTGAAACAAGGAAAAAGAAATCAGTAAGAATACTTTCACCACAATTATAACCACCGGTGAATTTTTTACAATAAGGCATCAGTTAGTGTTTGATGCAAAGAATCCTAAGCAGCCTACAGGCAAAGTGTTCAGCGGTCACGCATCTTCATCTGTGTAGTTATCGGTTTTCATATCATTCAAGCCGAGATATTCATTCTGTTCATACGATCTTTCATAACGTTCTACCGTCATCTCCGGGTCCTCTTCAGGAGCATACACATTCTACACACACACACGTTCAGTGTTATCGGTTAAAAGATTATAGGTGTCTATAGTTCTTCATGAAAACCAGTCTGAGCTATGGATAATCACCTGCCATATGAAATCACACAGCATTACAGACCACCCGACACAGGTGAACTTGACCTAACTTAGCTCCAGCTATGCAGGCTGCCACTCGAATTACATATCCTAGAAGGATAAAAGGCTAAGTTGACTTAAGCGGCCAGCTATAATAGTAAGATGGTGTACTTCTTCATAAACGGTCTCCATGCAAGTGTACATGTAGTGCAAGACATCAGTTGACAGTTTGAGACCATTATGTTCACGAAAATTAGAAGGACACTAAGACAGCACAAACTTCTTCCAACGCTATGTCAATTTTTCCACTGTGAGCAACACCATATTTGGCAGATGTCTCCACTATCTGGCAATGGTAAAGAATGGTGCTGTGTTGCAAATACAACTCAATACAACAATTTTCTTCGTATTCACCAGGCGATAGCACAAATTTTTAGGAAAATCTAAAGATGAGCCAAGTTTGACCTTTCCTGAAAATTCCAGCCAGATCTGTTTAAAACTCTTTCTGTAATCCTGCCGACAAGCCTTTTTGCCCCATCTCACAATGGTGAAAAATCCAAAAACCTGGTCCTGGATCTGGATGCACCACCAAAATCTTTTTTATTTTGGCTGAAAATGTGATTTCAGATAATTTTCATGGAAAACTTTCGTATAATATCGCTCCCACACTTGAGATACAATAACTAAAGGGTGAATGCATCGCAGTGAATACCTGCATATAGCTGTTGCCTGTCGGGTCATCAAGTATCAAATGAACGTTCAGAGTTTCACCGGAGATCACCTGACAGTAAAGTCAACACACACGCACACAATGACACACATAAAGCCTTTACCCAATACCTTACTTTCACCAGGATTCAGACATTCAGGCAGTTGGTTGGGTTTTGTTGGGGAAACCAATTTAAAAATGCTAAAAACACACCCAAAAAACTTGCCCAAACTTGATCAGATTTCAGTTTTTTTTCTTCCAGAAATAATGAAGTATTTAATTACAGTTAATTTTTGAAAACATCTAAACCTATCAATTTGCAAATTTTTGGATGTTATACATCCCCCGGAGAGCAAGTAAAAACTCACCAGACGAATCAACCAACAGACTTTTCAGCTAAGGTTTGAGTTGGGCCTTATAAAAAACTGAAAAGAAATAAAAAACCCAATAAAGTACAATCAATCCCACTGAGTTAAACTTTTTTTTAAAAAAATCTGTTTCTTTGTTCCAAGCCTGACTTTTGCGGCTCTGATGCGTGTAATACCAAAAATTCCGAATAAACAATCTAAATATGCTTGCCTCATATCAAAAAAATCCATTTTCTGCAATTAATAATCACAAATTTCAGCAGTTCCAAAGTAAAAAAATTCCACCATCAAATTTCGTGGCAATGTCCTTCTGCATCTGTGTGACTATAAGTAAAATACATTAACTTCTTGCATCAAATAACAGCAAATAACGCATACCTTTTGAAGACGGGCACAAAACTCGCCCATCTTCGTTCGAGTGTTATCTTTGGAACTATCACCAATCACAAATGGATTTGTCCGCTGAAGCTGTATCAGAAACAAAACAAAATGCTTCAATCGTTAAAAATGTAAAACTCAACTACTACAAACAGGGTGGCCACAGTTATGGGCCTTTTACGAACCTATTCCCACAATATTTTACCACATCATGCTAGACGATTCCAGCATCACATAAAAATAATTCCCACCTCGTGCTCACAATGATTTCGAAAAACTGAATATCAAAAACTTTCAAGACCCTGTTCCATCAGATTCCAAAACACTCAAAGACTTTCCAAATCCCACCCTGTACAAATAGTCATTGTATCTACCCAGACAGGGATGGCCAGGCTGAGTTCTTCTGAACAGCAGGTTAAAGATCAAGACAGCATATACATGATCAATCAGTCATTTTATTACTACCAACTGTCACTAACTTAGCAAAACAATTATTACAACAAAAATGCAAACACCAACTGAAACTGGCATTATACCATCGATGAAGGAGAAAAAAGATCATGCTGGTAGACTAGACAGCTAGCTGAGCTGGGTCCGTTGTGTGGGAGCTCATCCCCTTAGTGGCAATTTGAGCCGGCGAGAGTGAAACCCAATGAAGCTAGCATACAGCCCAAGTGGGCCAAATGGGTGGCTCTATTAGCAGCCAGTGCCTTTAACCGCCTGGGTTAAACCTGGGTTAAATTATTTTAAACCGCCTGGCAGCATTCCCGGCAATAGGACCCACTGTTACACAGAATTCGCCATTTCTTCCTTAGCAATGGCCATAACCAATGCCAGTACTCACTTTGCCTATGTACAAAGGAATGACCAGGCTGAGTTGGCCTGGGTGACTTGATCAAATATAAGAACGGTATAGTGTATACCTGCAAACAGTCATCCATCCTAGTACTAACCTGGCCCAATGTTGAGTAACTTCTTTAATGTGACTAATAATGTTCCGCTTCAGCAAAACACCAGGGATTAGCAACAAAAGTCATAAAGTTGTAATCACCTCATCTTTAACTTGAGTCAGCAAGCCTTCGATGGTTGTGAATCGACCTCCCAACGTTCCTTCTTCCAATTCTAACTCCAGCTCGGGAATTCTTACTGCACACGTGTCCGACTAAAAACACAGAATTAAAAAATAGACAAAACATTCTCAAGCAACTTCAATGATACACTGTCAACAACAGCTTATGATACATTCTCAGTAATATCAAAACAATATTGTAACTTATAGTATTTACTTAGATAAAAAAAACAAAAAATAGCTCCAAGTAGAAACAATATACCCAGCAGAAATGATGCTAGTGACAGAATACTAATTATACAGACATTTATGCACTTAACAGTGTTTTACAAAAAATAAAGTCAATTTTGCTGTTCACTCAATATTGTGCATGATGCTGTGAAACCTATATGCCTTGACATCTTGCAGAGCACTCACTTTGTCACTTCTCAGTTGCGTTCAAGGCCGGATTTAAACCCCAAGGAGCTTGGTTTGGTAAGAAATGTGGTAGACCTCTCACCTACATTTTCGGAAACCTGAACTTGGCAAACCAGAAATTGGCAACAATGCACATAAAAAACTGACAGACTTGGCAGTAAAATAAAATAAAAATCTGTCAGCTCTTTTCACATGTCTATCAAAAAATTGCAACTTGCTGTCCTGCCTACTTTTTAACCCACGATGCTGCTGCCCCATATGTGTGGGCCCCTGTTCAGCCAAACTTGCCTAAATCTGCCTCTGCTTGTGCCAATTGTTATCACAGACTGAGTACACACTAAATTCTACAAATAAACAAGAGAAGCCACAATGCCCATGGCTAGTTACCTTGAGGATGTCTCGGGTGAGGTCACTGGCATCAGTTATACGTAGAGTGACGCGTGTTCCCATCGGCTCAATGCCCGTACCACTCTTGACCTCGTTGTCACGCTTGCCGCACGCATCACATACAGTCGCCATTATGATCACCTGCTTGAAAAATGGAATGTCTACAGACCACACGCCACACATTTGCGGCATAATTTACAAAACTTTCCAGGTGGTTTGGTGGTGTAACTATGGCGTGTCAGATTTACGGTCATGGTTTCGACTCCAGGTCGCGCCACCATCAAGTGGTTACTACTTCATCAATTGACTGTCGATGGACAGGTAAACCATAACCAACACAAACATCAATTCAGCCTTCCATCTCTCCAGAGTAGGTAAATCAAGTACCAACCTGTCTGGCTGGGGTTAAGGTGGGGTACGTTCTTACGCCATGACTCATGCAAATTCACAGAATTTGTTTTAGATGCTAATCATAAAGTCTGTCACAAAACTGCACAATTTTTTTTTCCGAAAAATGTGTCTTAAGATTTGTCATATGCATTCTGTGCTATTGCCTTAAGATGACAGACCAAAAGTGTGAAAACTGTCTCATGATTTTCTTAAGATTTTCTGTGAATTGGGTCTGTGCTCTGTACAAGCAAAGTGTGTCACCAACAAACTACATTAACCAGTAATCACAGCGAATTCTGCATAACAGTAGGGTCTGTTACCAGGACTGGTGACGTACTGATCAAGTCAGTTAATTGTAGTGGCCATTAATAGAGCTGGCCATGCAGCCAAGATGTATGCTAGCTTAATTGAGTTTAATGCAAACCGACTCAAAGTGCTGAAAAAGGGAATGAACTCCAATGCAATGAACGTAACTGTTTATGTGAACATCTTCTTCTTCTATTAATCATTCGGTGTGCCGACAGAAAGATAATGTGAAAACAATTCGACTGACCTCCAATAACCTACCTGACACGTTCGATATTCTAACTAGTAAAAAAAGTCCAAAAGCCCAATGACATGCAGCAAAGCATCAAGACTGAAAACACACTTTGAACATACATCACTCTAGTCTGTTACCAATGCACAGAATAGCAGTATCTATCAAACAGGCATAAACGCAATTTATTACCAGTGCCGATGCATACCTATTAGTTTCATGTTGGTCTCGCATGATGCATTGCAGCTCGGACAATTTGTAGCAAATGACAGAACCTTCAACAGCCACATAATAACAAAATCACATTCTACCAGACAAGCCTAACATCTTCCATACAATAAAATGATACACTTATTCCATCTCCTCATTAAATTTAAGATCAACTAGAAATACGTTCTGTGGAACGAAGTATCTGTCCCATTGCCATGCTAGCCTAGCAGCTGCGTTTCAGCATTTGATGCTCTTGTGAGCCTGCATCCAATTTTGTCTTTGAATAAAAACAGTTGGTTGCCATGATCACAGGGGTCTTCAGGGGAGAAATTTACATGACGCCGTTGCATAGCCCGGGACCGAAAATAGGGGGTAGGTGAAAACAGCATGCAATTATCTTTTGCAGGAGCTGAGTCATAGTCAATTTTGTCCCAAAATATTCATTTCCATGGCAACGGGGATCGGCAGAAAAGAAATTTAAATAACACCATCAAATAGCTCAAGCCCAAAAGTAGGTAAAAACATCGCGCAATTAACTTTCACTGGGGCCAAGTTATAGTCAATTTTTGTCCCAAAATTTGTTGCCATGGCAACAGGGGTCAGCAGGGGAGAAATTTAAATGACACCATCGAATAGCCTAGGCCCGAAAATAGGGAGTAGGTGCAAACAGCATGTAATTATCTTTTACGGGGACCGAGTTATACCGCTTTGAATTCCCCATAAGCCGTAATGCAAATTTTTAAAAATTGGGGTAAAATAGGGGAATAAGTTATCAGATTTTTATCCCAAACAAACTCAATCTTACTTTTCGGGCCCCGAATCACTGTGCAAAATTTCATCAAAATTGCGGACGTAGGAGTGTTTACAGACAGACTGACAGACAGACACAAGTGATTTTATAATTCGTCCCATGGTATGCTATAGCAATGGGACAGATAAAAAGCACAACAGCAAATGTTGACAACTCTGCCCTAGCTGACTGTAACACTCTTGTCCTTTTGTAAGTTGGTGCAAAGTAAAAACAGAGAGAACAATACAACATACAATACAAGAGACATTCATGATGACGACTGCACTTCAATATAATACATTCCTCTAACATCAGTGTGAAGTGCAAATGAATTCCACACAAATACATGTGGTTAGTACAACACAGCACAGACGTGTATAGAATAGAAAACAAACAAGCACAAATAAGGAAAAGTCAAAAACACAGTCAATCAGTGCAAAATTAAGTTCAAAACAACAGAACTGAACATCCAACCTTACAGTCTCAGAAAAAGATTCTTTCAAAAGCTGTACTTGTAATAACTGTTTTCCATATCAATGCCTGCCATGTCACAAGCAGTAAATGTAAAATGTAAAAACGTTACCTCACTGATAAGAGACTGCTGTACATCATTTTGTTCATCAGAGTTCTGTGTAGTTGAGTCTAGTTTTTCAACAGTTCCATTCTCGCTGGGCTCCCCAATCTAACAAGTGGTCAAAACACTCATGCTAAAAGACTATAAGTCTATAGTCTATGAGATTATACACTGTGTGAGTTCACGTTTCGTCGAGAAGTAGAATTATCGCTTCGGTCGACACTTTCTCTCAGAATAAATACCAAGATAATCGGAAACATGAACTGAAGTTAGAATTCGATGTTATCTTTCTTCTAAGAACCAACATTTCCGACTAACTACCAGATAAGAAGAAAGGTAATCGGAAACGGCAGCTAACACCAAAGTTAATCCGAGCATTACCGATTAACGCCAGAGAGCTTCAATGCAAAAGAATAGGCGTAATTTCTTAATCCCTAGCGATTAGAAACTTTCTAATCGGTTTTCAGTTCATGAATAGATAAAAAGTAAGTTAATCGGATTCGATTCTTAGCGGATGTCAGATTAAGCGGATGTCGATTAGAAAAAAAATAATCCTACTTCTCGATGAAACATGAACTCACACACTGTGTCCGAAAAAAGATCCTGGACATTTTCGATTGTAACTTAAAAAAGGTTTACTAGATTCTAATAATTTTTGACACCAATATTTCTGTCACAGCTGGCGATCAAATGGCTGTCTAATCTTTCACCGCACCTGCTGTTTGCTACAGATGGACAAAAACTGCATTGCAGCCTGTTAAGACAACCACACAATAATATTTAACCGTAACAGAAAAACGAGAAGTCAAAAGAAAATGACAAAAATAATAAATAAATTTCAATCATGCAAAACACCGTCTTTGAAAGTAGTACCAACTCATAAACGCAACATTAGCTGTTGCAATCACTGTTTTCCAGGTCAATGCCTTAAATAATCTGTGGCCAAGTTTTCAAAACTTTCCTAAGATATTTTCCAAAGATCTGCCTATGTCAGATGATTTAGGAATTCCAAAAAAGTTTTCTTTTTCGAATTTTTGACGGCTTTCTTTGCGTTTCCAAAAAATTTGGCCCCTGATGCCAATGTTTTATCCATCTTTTCATGCTAGCCAACAGTGTAAAAAACGTAACATTTCAAACATAGCTAAGAACTGAAAGTCTAACAATTTCAAACACAAAATATGAACAGTGTGACATAATGTAACATAGCATAAAGTGACTAAAGTCCTTCCAGAGCTATAAGGCTCACAGGGTGGCGTGGATCTGTTTCCTTAGCCCTCAGCTAAACACCAGTTTATACTGCAAGACCACAGATATGGGGCTAGTACATTGGGTGGTACAAATGTTTATGTCCCAGCTTCAGCGGGTATTTATTCTGCCTACCCATGGATGGATGGCCAGGCTGAGTTGATATGAGGATTTACCAGCCTGCCAACGATCACCCATCCAAGTACTAACTGGGCTCAGCGTTGATTAACTTTGCTCATCAAGACCAAAGTGTTGACCATTATACAAAGCTGCCGCTATCAGAATTAGCTGAAGACAGAACACCCGTAATAAGAGATCGTATTCATACCACACAGCCAATGTCTACATTCTGTTGCCGAGTTCTGACGTAGTTGATAACATCGAGTGCTTGGTCTTTTGCTGGAGCAAATGGATTCTCCATAAAACTGTTGCCAGTTGGATCATCAAGTATCTGCTCCACACAAACACGTAAGTCTTACTTGTGCCACTAGTACGGCATTAAATTAACAAATGAAGTAATTAATACAATTTGTCAACAGCATATGATTTCCTGTATCATGTTACAATTTAGGGTGACTGGAAGCATAGAAGGGAAAAGAGCAGAGGGTAACAGTGACATAAGCATCTACTTAGTCTGTGCACACTGTGGAAGGACAAAGTGAGCCAAAGCTCATCAGGGATTCAGAAGAGAAAGACATCTGATATCCCATGGTCGCTACATTCAGCTATCATGGCACAGTATGCTGAGAAGAAGATATTGTTAAATTACTTTCCAAAAAAGCACCAAACTACAGCATGAGTAGCCTCACTATTATCAACCACTAGCAACACAAGCTTTGCAGACTAACTCACAAAAATGCAAATTCTTACACAATTCCTGTGAAACGGACCTCTCACTAAATCGCCTCTTCTAAGTCAGCAAAAGTTGTAATTCAAAAATTACACAACAGAATAAATTAAAAAGACAAAATGATTTCATAAATGCAATAACAATGACTTACAATTTCAAAAGGTTCATTTACTTCTTTCAACTTCACCAACTTTTCAATAAACTCTGCAATCTTCGCTGCATTCTTTGGGTCTTCGTTCTAAATACATACCAGTACACTGCAACATAATAATGACTCCTTTTCTGTATGGAACATCTGATTACACTATAGAACTACAATTTGCCACAATCCGTTGTGTACATACAACTGCAATTTTGTGAATATAGCAGAGAATACATCCCAAAATGAAAAGTGAGCAATTGCTGTACGGTTGTAATTACAACAGAAAAAGTTAATAAATTAAACCAGAGTTGATCAAATCTGAACTTATGAGCAAACTACACCGAGTCCCAAAATTAGCAGTCCCCCTGCTTCAAAAATGCCTAATTCAGTTTGTAGTTTATGGATTTCAACAAAATCTCATACACTGCACTATATTAACATTACTTATGGTCACAACCATTATGGCGCATGCACTTTACCGTGTGAGATGAATGTAACTTCATTATGATGTCAGAGTTTGTTTACATTGGGGTTACGTTCAATAGGCCTACGTTGTTACTGACAAAGGGATCGAGCAGCAGTGTACCCGCCTTACACTAAAAGCTTGTGTCAAGGGCAAAAGTTGCCACTTTGAGCACAAACTGTAAAGACAAGTTCAGAATGATTGTCTCAATGACTATTTCAAATTTTGTAAAAATATGTCAGTTATTAATGGTTTATAGTAACTTATCTGTAGGGGGAAGGGTGGTAATTTTGTGGGACATGGTGTAGAATGCAACGTTGTATCAACCGTAAAGTACACAAAAGACCTGTCTCTGTGACTGCATAAGCTGAAGGCCAGATTCAACAGCTGTGAAAATGCCCTCAATTGTTGTGATCTCTGCATGACACAAGAATCAATACACCGCAAGCACTCAAATCATAGCAACACTCAACAATATACACACCACTAGCATTAGAAATAACAATATCGGTATTGGGGCACTGTATATTGCCCAATATTTACCAGAATCGGGGAGCAATGGATATGCGTGGCAGTATTTTTATTTTCTGTCATACTCAATATATACTGAAGCCACGCAAATATCTTGATGCCTACATACATGGTCATTTGACAGTCACAGTACTGGTAAACTAGTGCTGTATACATGTATATATTTATTGAAAATGAATACTGTCCTTTACTATGTACCAGTCTCCACACTGGCATCTTGGGTATTAACAGGAGCCAGTAATATTGGGTACTGGTTAGTTTGCATCGCATTTTTCTAACCCTACACACCATTATTTTCATTTTTTTCATATTATTTTATTGTTTGCCACATGAACAACAATGATTTTCACTGATGAATGTTAATGCAGATGACAAATGACAGACTAGATCCAAAATCCAGCAACTGTTAAGAACATGGCTCAGCCGAGTACCTCCACGTTTGCTGGGTGGCTGTTCAAACTCAATGACAGGAATAGACAGAGTTGCATAGTCTGACTTCACAACCTGACGATCAAAGTCCTATGTACACCATCGGCAACACACAGCAAATGCACATGCATGAAAGCATTTAATAAGCACCAGTTTTAACAAAATAAAGCACAAAAAACGATAATGCAGGCTGATCTATTTCTCTACACTAAGCATAAAATACTCTGCAATAATGAGTCAGTTAAATCCCAAAATAAAGTCTGTGTTGGTGGAGTGCATGAATTTCAGGAAACTATTTTCAAATTTTGCCATATGAAAATGACACACCTATAATGTTAAACAAAATTATGTAAAAATGGCAGCATGTAAACAAATCCGTTCAACTACGTAATAACTAGCAACGTGCTTAAAACCGGAGAACACAGCAGCTGCATGCAAGCATTTGCAAACTACACATAAATGAAATGTATACAGGCCATCATGATGTGTCTTGAACTGTCCGCACATTATATTGGTTTTTCAGAGTCAGATGCCACTTTATAAAAAGCAAAAAGTCCAGCAACATACCGAATAACTGCTGCATATATTTATTATTACTGTTAGATAGTAAACATGTACAACAGTGTGCCATCATTAAAACTTAACATGTTGCAAACTGAACAACAAGTGATGACAATTAAGTGAATGACGGACCTTTTTGCTATTGACAGTCAACGTAAAACGAACTCCTTTGTCCTGCACTCTAGAGCCAGACTGAATACCGCAGTCAGAATACCCGCACACATCACACTGAAAGGACGAAATGATCACCTCACGGAAGAATGGAATCTTTGTTAGCAGAAGCCGAGTTATGCCCTAAAGAATGACAGACAAATAGTTTGCATGAAAATTCCTAAAACTCAAGACACGTTTACAGTTATGCAAGTGTGTTATTAAACTGTTAGCAATGCAAACAAAAAAACCTGAAGACCAAGACCAAAATTTGAGACCAGGACCAATTACTTCATTATTTCGTAAATGGAACCCTTGCATCCTTCAGCAGCTTAGCTAACGAGTCTCAAGTAAATGACAAGTTTTTACGAGAATTAACTTACAAAGTTACACATTCAAAATGGCAACAACATGTACTACATCGAAATCAGCTACAGCCAAATCCAAAACTGCAAAACCACGATCCGAAACTTAGTGACCAAAACAAGCTTTTCAAAACTTCTATTATCATCCTGCGACCACATGATCATTACTGCTAACAATGCTATTACACTAAACAACACTACAGAAAACTTAATTAATATCCACAAAGCAGAATGACGTTGGCTTATTTACCAATATAGTAATGCCATACACTTCTTATCAATTCAAAAATTGTAAAAAGCACTCCTGGGAGCTATTGCAAAAATCTAAAATTGTGATCTAGGCTTAGGGTTAAAGTAAGGATAAAGCTAACTATAGTGTCAACCTTGAGAGTTAAGAGATACGGTTTGCTTAAGGTTAAGGGTTATAAATTAGGTTAGACTTACAGTAAAGAAGAGCTTTAAGATTTGGGTGGGAAACTTTTGTGATAGCATCACGCTTCTGGATGCAAGCCCAAATGATGTCAACAATGCTGTAAGATGCACCAAACTTTAACCACTTTTTCCATATTGCACTGTTTGACAGCAAAGATGTGCGAATGCTAGAATTTTAGATCCACATCCGTGACCGCACCCGCAAAATAGTGTCCGGGTCAGCATCCGCAATTTGACCGCAAAACTAAGCCATCAGGCATGTGCGACCGCGTCCGTACCCGCACTGCCATCAACAGTGATAAAAAATTTATAACCGCAACATTTCTACTCTCTAGTAGAAATAGTAATAGTAATACTACAAAACAAAAATTTCAGTCGCACTTGCAGTTTTTTTGCACATGATACATTGGTTAAAGCTGGCTTTGGGGTCCAGTCAATTTTTAACATTATCACTGTTAAAAATTGACTGGACCCTAAAGCCAGCGTTAACCAATGTATCATGTGCAAAAAAACTGCAAGTGCGACTGAAATTTTTGTTTTGTAGTATTACTATTACTATTTCTACTAGAGAGTAGAAATGTTGCGGTTATAAATTTGTACGCATTTGCAAAGATGATAAGATACTAAAAATTGTGTCCGTGACCGCAAAATGCTTGCAGACACTTCCCGTTCAACGCATCCGCACATCTCGGTTTGACAGGTATACCGTTCACACTGAAATACACATCACATAACGTACCTGCTTGTAACAGCTAAGACAAAGACTTTCTATTTCAGATACACCACTGTCATCACCGTCAGCTGTTAAGTCAGGAAATAAAGGATCTAATTTCTCGTTACTTTTTACACCAATATCTGCCACTAAAATACAACACATAATTCTCACGTCATTCTATGTAATACAGACTTGGGATTAATCAGCAAATAAACTCATTAATTTAGCTAACTGTAAACATAAACGAACGTCTGTCTACCATACAACAAAATAGTTGTGACGAGTAGACCGGCAGCCGACCACTTTATGGACCTGCACATCCTATACCCAGTAAAATCATTCAAAAACAACAGCGCATACTAACTTGTAATGGTTCAATTAAGTACACAATTTCGTACTTGACAAACAATATGTTCAAAACAGTGTTAACGCCACACTTTCACTAACAGACATAAGTAAAATGCAAAAATGTAAACAATGGTGCTGCCTAAATATCGTAAAGTCTCGACGTATCAATTTTCAGTCATTTCGGTCCAAAACAATTCGGTCTAATTTAGATTGTGGCCCTGTGAGGCTGTGAGTTCGACAATTTTTTAAACCTTTGCTAAAAAAATTTCCCCAAAAATGTAATAATTTTAAAAAATATTTCGTAAAATTTTAGAATATTTTTTTTGCACTGGTGCAAGTCTTGGAAGTTAAGCAAGAGAGGCGGAGTTTCACATCTAACTTTAATTGCCGCTAGCGACCCCTGGTGTGTATTGCTATAAAAGTGTAAACATATAATTATGTTGGTAAATATCGATCAGATAGGTTCGATCATTGGATGCGAACGATATCGCTAATATTATTACGATATCTTGTGAATAATTATGTTGCTTATTGTCTGCTCGTGATCGAGAAAATATATGCAGTCGTCTGAACGAATCTTGCTTACACTAGGAGGTTCTGATTAAGGTCAGTGTATCAGGAATCTGTGAGTGTACTGTGAATGTTCATAATAGATGTCAGTGCTTTTGTTCTGCTAGTTCATTTGCCATGGGCTATTGAGTGATGATAAAGTCGGTAAGTCAGTAACGTAGTCTAAACGTGTCATGTTACTCAGTTATTGTCTATGTTAGATGACTGGACTGAGAATCAGGAGGTAGAATTGATGTCATTTATACAGATCTCGAGAAAGCATTTGATAAAGTTCCCTATCGCAGACTTATTAGCAAGTTATATAGTTGTCAGGTAAATAAGGAAATAATTTTATGGATAGTCTTTTTTTATTGGTAGAAAACAAAGGGTTAAGATTGACGAAGTTATGTCAGAGTGGTCCAATGGGACAGATAGGTAGTCAGGAAAAACGTTTAATTTTGTCTTGGAAAGTCAGGGAAAATGAATTCTGCAGAGTAGTGGGAACCATGTATTTTTCTCATCCTGATTCTCAACTACTGGCGCTAGCTGCGTAGTGGAAAAACCAAGTGGAAAGCCAAAATTTTTGGATACAGAGCTTCAGTCAGAAGGTTGAGTAAATGAAGGAATCTCCTTGCTTAAAGCTTGGCTGAAAGACAATGTCTACTGTGAAGAAGTATGATGGTGGAAATGCAAAGATAACAAAATTTAGGGGTAGAATTTAACTAGGGCACTTTAGTTACGTTATCACCCTGTCCAAATTAGGAAGTTGCTCGCCTGTGCTCAAGCACTTTTATGCACACTAAATATATGGTTAGAAGTCTTGTTTTATTATCTTACAGTTGCAGATGTGTTATTTAACACATTTTTTATAATCTTGAAATTCTGGAATTGGGATGCCACCAGTCTCGGGATTCGGGATTGGCAAAAAAGTGTTGGGATACTGGGATCCAGGGATTGCAATCACTAAACTCATCTTTTCTCCAGTGAAAATTGACATATGTGGTACCTCATATTCACAGTGAAAAATGGTCATTTACTATGTATGATCAGTTACTGAATTTTGCAATATAATTATTTGGCTCCAAAAACCTCGTGCAGGCTTTAGTGTTTGTGAGCACTAAAGATTGAGTGTTTTACTTTGTGCACTTTCTTGAGAGAGTCATGGGTAACTTTGGATATGGAGACAAGAACGATCGAGGAGAACGGCTGCTAGAATTTGCGCTAGAACATGACATGATGATTTGCAACACGAAGTTCCAACAAAAGGATTGCAGGAAG
>Ga0209671_1001766_pt1 | contig 18768 bp, 14 predicted proteins | sample WorMetHERISLAND2_2_FD_187401 | JGI IMG/M metagenome (GOLD analysis project Ga0209671, IMG submission 187401) | Marine gutless worms symbiont microbial communities from Max Planck institute for Marine Microbiology, Germany - Olavius geniculatus... | ecosystem: Host-associated > Annelida >...
GGGTTTTGAGTGGGGATAAGCAATAATATTAATTCCTTCATTCTTTATATGCTGCTTATTCAGTATCTGCAGTTCACAGTTTTTTCCTAGGGGGGTGGCAGTTTGTTTTTCGTGTTTTGGGGCATTTTTACATTCATTTATGATTTATATTTCTGCTTACTCAGCTCATTTATTTTTTTTAAAATTCTTTTGGTATAATATTCATTCGCTAGGTGGTGTCACTAAGTTGTTTTAGCTAGTTTTATGGGTTGTTGATGCAGCTTATTCAGCAATAGAATTATTTTACTTACTGAGTTTAGTACGTGTTTCATTCGCTAGGTGGTGGCACTAGTGTGTTTTTATTCGGTAGCGGGCGCTACTAAGCAACTGAACTTTGTTCTTGGGTCTCAATAGTCAATTATTTGCAGTTTCCCATAATTAAATTAGTCTGAAACATGCATAACAACACTAATTCTACCTATTTCAGTCACTTCTGAAGCAATCTGGGGTGGTGGAGCTAATGTAAATTTTTACCTAAATTGATGCTCATATTAACAAAAAAACAATTTTTGCCATGCAAATACTTTGTATCAATATCTCATTCATACATAAGCATATGGTATTGACATGTCACTCGGTAGAATGGATAAATATTGAAAATATCATGATATTTTCGATATTTTCAAAAATATCACGATATTTTCCAACCCTGCAGAGTTCTAATTTCTACACAGGATAGCAATGGTAATAACCATAGTCTTCAAGATACTACAGAAGAAAAGGATTTGGGAATATGGTTTGACCTTTCCTTGAAATTCTCAATTCATGTCGCTTCCGCTGTAAAGAAGGCAAATCAGATCTTGGGATTAATTACAAGATCTTTCACTTTTCTTGATTACAGTCTGATGAAACAGTTATATACTGTTATGGTGCGGCCACACCAGGAATACGGGAATGTTGTTTGGCACCCTCAGCTCCCAAAAGGTATTGATTTGATTGAAGCAGTACAGCATCGAGCAACTAAAATGGTTCCTGCTCTACATAACTTTCTGTATGCTGATAGACTCAAACGTATGGATTTACCATCATTGATGTACCGCCGTTTACGTGGAGATGTAATTGAGACATATAAATATCTGCATGGAATATAGACGATTAACAGTTCATCATTTTTGCCACTTTCAGTTTCTGACTCTGGTATTGTCACACGAGGTCACAGTATGAAACTGCAGAAGAGAGAATGTACATCGGTACTCCAAGCAAATACTCTTGGTTTCCGGATTGCGAATTTATGGAACTCTTTGCCTGAGGAGGTTGTGCCTGCTCCAACAGTGAATAGTCTGTGAAGAATAGATTTGATCGGCACTGTGTCCACCTCAAATACAGTTACAACTGGGAAGATTTCAAGTTTTATTGATCAGTCTACAGGCCTTTCTAGCCTATCCTGAACTGCACTACTACTACTACTACTACTACACTAGGACGATATTTTTCTCTGAACGAGTCCAAACACATCCACCGTATGGTGATGAAAAATAAAACGACGTATCATCGGCTGCATTTTGCTGTTTTACTAAATAAAACAAATAATACAAAAATCTAAACCAAATCATATGATCGCTCACCGTCGTGAATGACTGTTTCATCCAAAAACTGACACTTTAACTCGATTTCAAACTACACCGCTATTTTCTACGAAAGTGGCTGTCAGAACGCAAGTCCAAGTCGTATTTGTATTTTGTAAGGCTAATGGACCGCAATATCGTTAGTGTATAGAATATTGAAGCATCGGTTGATTAATTATTCTTGGTTGTTGTCATGGCGTTGGAAGAGTGCGTATCTGATTTGATTTCTTTTAGACAGTTTTTCGATGAATGGAGACAAGAACTTGGGACAAACGTTGTTAGTGGTTCTGCCGGTAATGAATTTTTAAGCGCGATATCTAGAGAATGTGAAAGCAACGCCGATCAGCCGTTCGAAGCTTTTGCAGCGAAGGTTATGGGCCAGGATATTGTTCCAGAATTGGATACGGACTGTAGGTCGGTATAGCAAGCAGATGTGACTATGGGTAATAAGTGGATCTGCGGATGTGCGGATGTGGCAACGGGTAAAAGGCGGATAAAATTTGCGGATGCTACGTGCGGATGTGTGGGTAAAAGACGGATGTGCGGATAACGGTACGAATGCAGTATAGTTTCCACGTGAAATGGCCCCACGCGTGTAGTACGTCACGAGTACATCTCAGAAAAAAATACTACCGACTTTTTTCCTGTCATAAACTGCTGAACTTACCATTTGCAGTGACATTAACAATGATGTAAACAGCTACTGGTCTCGTAAGATCAACGACAGTGCCGGTAACAGCAGACAACTGCGGTTACATTTGAAACGTCTACTGTTGGAACCTGCATATACTACCACTGTTCACTCAGCCTATGATTTCGCTAGACATTTTAAAGAAAAGATAGAGCGTACGTATATGGCAATCATCCTTGGGGCTCATACACTTTCGCACCTGTCAGTCATAGGTTAGGGTTAGGGTTAGGGTTAGCAGTTGTCACGTACATTACCAGTCATGAAAGTTGTACAGTTTTTCAATCATTCCCAGTAGTTATATTAGGTAATGTTTCGCTCCGTAATTAACTGCTAAGTCATCATCGTTATCATCACTACGAACTGATTAGCGTGGTATAAGTGCAAACTGCACTTCAAGAACACATTACAACACGATAAAAACACGTAGAAACACTAAAAAATAAAAACCAAAAAATAAAACGCTAAGACAAAAACACAGACAGATCAAAAGTGGATGCTTTATAGCCGGCAGTCATTTGTATTCTACCGCAGTGAATTTCTTCACAGTTTACACACTCTGTGGGCTTAGACAGTCTAAGCCTAATTCCTGGTTGCGAATTTGTCTAGGCATTTACTTCAGAAACTGGTCTGCTTTGTCACTTGATGACAACAATGCACAACGAGAACATACAATGGCGATGACACGCAAGAACGCACGACGAAGTGCGATGACGACGCGAGACATTGACGTAAGATGCCGACGCAGTGCGTGACAGTGACACGCAGAGACGATATATACAAAAACGTTGATGCGGAGAACATCCCCTGCCTTTTACCCATCGTACTCAACGACGCCTTTGGACCAATAAGGATGACAGTGTGACTTTGATGATGATTGACATACGACGATACTAGATATTGAGATTCGTGTGCATCTAGTTAGGAAAAGATTGCATTGTCTTCGTGCAGACAAGTCTCCAGGTGCTGATGGCTTATCTCCAAGGCTACTTAAAGCAATTAGTGATGAAATTACTGTACCAGTTACTATGTTGTTCAGGCAGTCTGGACGAAGGCTGTGTCCCATTGCAGTGGCGAACAGCAAACGTTACACCAGTTTTCAAGAAGGGTGCCATAAGTCAGCCGGAGAACTACAGACCAGTCAGCCTGACCAGCCAGCTATCAAAGGTCATGGAATCTATCATTAGAGATGCAATAACTGAACACCTGGACAAGTACAACCTAATCAGTAATTCTCAACACGGATTTTGATCAGGCAGATCCTGTACAACTAATCTTTTGACATTTCTGGACGAGGACACATCAGCCGTGGACAGAGGTAATGGAGTAGATGCCATATTCTTAGACTTTGCCAAGGCCTTCGACAAAGTACCACATCGTCGGTTACTAATCATAGTCGAGCAGCATGGTATTGGTGGGAAGTTGGCTGCTTGGATTGAGGCTTGGTTGGCAGGGAGGAAGCAGCGGGTGTGTGTTGAAGGTACAGCATCTGGTTGGGAACTAGTCCTTAGCGGAATACCACAGGGTTCGGTTCTGGGACCTTTACTGTTCATCACTTTCATTAGTGATCTGGATTTAAGCATAATTAACACTATCCTGAAATTTGCGGATGATACTAAAGTTTTTGGATCAATACTCACTGACAGTGACAGAATCGCTCTCCAGACTGATCTTGACAAGCTATGCAGATGGGCAGAGAAATGATTGATGGAATTCAATGTCCCCAAGTGCAAACTAATGCATTTTGGTTCGCATAACAAGTGTTTTGACTACTACACGCATGGTCAACAGTTGCAAGTGGTCAGTTCTGAGAAAGATCTTGGTGTGATTATCACAGACAATTTGAAAGTGGCAGACAACTGTAATGCGGCTTATACCAGGGCCAACCAAATGCTTGGGCTAGTTTCCAGATCTATTAGGCATAGGAACGTCGACATACTGGTGAGGTTGTATAAGAGTTTGGTTAGGCCACACTTAGAATATTCTGCTCCTGTGTGGAATCCTCACGTCAAGGACAAGTTTCTTTTGGAAAAAGTGCAGCAACGTTTTACGCGAATGTTTGAGGAATTGAGATGTCTAGATTACCACGAGCGGTTGGAAGCTTTGAAGCTATGGTCTTTAGAAGAAAGGAGACACAGAGCTGATCTAATAGAAGTTTTTAAAATGGTCCATGGCCTGTCTGCTGTCTCACTCTCAAAGTTCTTCAACGTGGCTAGATCTACTACTCGAGGTCATACCTGGAAGTTGGTAAAGAGTCACAGCAACACGGATATGCTGCTTCATTTCTTTTCGTATCGTGTGTTGAATCGCTGGAACAGTCTACCCCAGGAAGCAGTCGATTCATCATCTATCAATGCTTTCAAAGGACATCTTGATAAACTGCGCACGGTTAAGATGGGTTTCTTCATGGACTCTTGGTCCGCTTGACCCTACTGCTGCTTCTGTTTGCGCGCTACTATGATTATACTTTGAGAAGCTAGATTGGAGCAGCACACCAGGTGAGATACCAGGTGAGATGCTGGGAAGGTGTACTTTGCGGAATGCAGAATTTTGAAAAGGTGTATTCTGCGGATATCCGCAAATATCTATCCGCGTATCCATATCTGCGCACCTCTGAACTCAGCCCGGTGGTAATAAGCCGAGCCCATGACACCGGGCATAGGCACGCCCATGCCCACTGGCCACTTCACTCTTCACTGTTGAAGTTTAACATACTCGCTGTACAAAGAATAAACATACCGATCGAAGGAGTCTGTTTATTGACGGTCAATCGTAACATTCTCAGTAATTCCTGCAAAATTAGCTGCAAACAACACAAAACGTAAACTTTTCAGAAGATCCAACAGAGAAGATACGATCCAGCAACAAAGATATGATGCAACCTTGCAAGAGATGTGCGGATATACACTGTGAGTCAAAAAAACTGGGCCTAGTTTTTGAACTTTTTTCGTAACTTATCAAAATATTCACCAAATTTTTTTTCACTGACAAGCTATCCAGACCAGACACTGTATAATAAAATAATCATTACATAGTCAATATAATCAGTTGTGTGCTGTCCTGTGCTTTCGGTTTGTACGGTACGGTATTTTCAAAGATTATAGAGCGAGCAAAGCGCCACCGTCCATGGAGTTTCACGCTTACCCTAGAGTTGTCAATCTTGCGAGCTTTGCTCGCTCTATAATCTTTGGTATTTTGTAAACTGAACTCAAACTAGAGCCAAATTTCTAATCGACTCGACTCACTCAAATGACGCGACAGCATTATACTGAACGTTATTTGGCCAATCTCTGTGACTGTATAATTTGCGAAAATTCAGTGGCATCGTTTTATCAGGAGAAATGCCGAGTTTGCCGACGAAACAGCTGTTTATCAATGAATGGATGGCTCGGAAGGCAGTGATGTTTACATCAGTCTCTCGCAGCCTCGCAGGCTAGCAGCCAACCAGTGAGCATCTTTTGGTCAGCATCCAACGACAGTGGGCGGAGCCAACCTGCTGTAACTGGGGTACGCATGCGTCATTCTGTACCACGTGACTGGTCCGACCAATTGGCTTCCACGAATCACCCAGGTTGTAATGGCGCTGTGTAGATGTTTACTGTTTATCGGCAGATTTTGTTAGCCGTTTTATAAGTTATATTACTGCTGAATAGTGTTTAATTTATTACGTATAGTTACATTTGGTGAAGAAGAGACTAGACAAGTTAAGATAATGGTAAGATCATTGTTCACATTTGAATAGTTTCGTTAGGCGGCTAACTCTTGTCATGCAACGAGTGTGCGTTCGTGGTTGTTTTGTGCAATTCCGAAACAACAGTAGTAGGTGATGCTCAGCTGATTGTATGCGAATCTAAGCAGACATAGCATAAGATGTTGACTAAACCACGTAAACTTTATTAGCAGTTAAAGTTATAACTGCTGTGATACGAGATCACTGTTGTTTGTCAGTGCGCATTGTCCCCAGTGACCTCATTATGTGGCTAGGAGTAAAAAGCAGATCTGTGCGGATCTGCAGATATCACAACAGGTAATAGACCCCTCAGCCGCCGACTCGCGCCGCCAAGCCAGCCAAAATTACGGAACGCCGCTGCCGCCGAAATTTTTACGGCACGCCGCGGCTTGCAGTGATTATAGGCCTAGTCGTCAAGTTAATAATGATAGCAGCAACGGTCTGTTACATGACATAGGATTATTATACTGCAGTTAGTATATGGTCATTTTACCCGTGCCCTAGCCATAATTTTGTTGTGACATCCACAGATCCGCACATCCGCTGATCCGCTTTTTACCATCATGTAGTGATTGCTTTGTCATTTGTGTTGAGTTTGTCACATTTAGTTGGCTGTTTTAAATAATGTGGTTCGTCCATGAACCTTTTTTGTAGGAGGCATGTGATGAAATATGGCTATGAAATTATGCATTAGCCTACCAAATATTGTACGACACCGCCACAGAAAAATGCGGTGATAAGTGTTTCTGCTCAACATTGAACCTAAATGTAACCCTAACTCAGAGTCAGTAGCTCATCGTTATTGAATGTAGGTGGTGAGGTATTTGTGAACATTGTTATAAGAGATCAAGCGTTGTTCAGCGTTGTGTCATTGAGGCGTCCGACATTGGTGTTAATGTGTCGTGAGCATTGTTGCAAAGGTCGTGCGCATTTTGACTTGATTGTCCAGGCTTACTTTTTTGACTGCATTAATGGCAAAGCTAGAAAGATGTGCAGTGGATGTTAATTTTGAAACAGAAACCAAATGAGTTTGATTTGCTTGCTTCTTGCTTGGCTTCCAGGGTTGCGATGATGAGTGATATTCTTTGTACATACAGCCAACGTGTGCATTGTAGGCCGATGAGCCAGCATTTTTGAGCAAAGGCATGGAGGTCAGTGCGAAATATCGTGGTGCCTTTTGTGAGGCAAAAGTTACACATGTTGAAAAAAATGTCAGATGCAAGGTTTGTTGAGTCATGTTCACATTGTAACTGTGTATGTATATTTTGGCTTTTATGGCCATACTGCGGGTGTGGATAAAATGCGTCTAGTGCGTCTAAGTGCGTCTGCGACTAGTAACGTATGTAACTCTTACCGACTAAACACTTACCATTAGTATATACCCTATCCCTACCTCTAACCCTACTGATATCATTTTTCCCTTACTCAAAAACGAACAATACCTGCCCTAAACGTAACAGACGTAACAGACGTAGCTCCGGTGCATCTGTTATTTTTACGCAAAGTAATGTAACTGACCATAACTCTCACCAGCTCAAATCTTATCCCTGACACTGATCTTGAACGTAACCCTATCCCTGATAACGATTATCCTGACCTTAATTACGCTAGACGCACCAGACACATATTACCCACACCCCATACTGCCATTTAATATTTAAACAAAAGCACTGTGACAGTGTGTTAAATTGTTAATGCTTATGGATAGCATTTTTTCTTGAACTGATATGTTCAAATTTATGCTGAATATGTCTATTGCCTCCATATGAAGTACAGCAAGTTCATATAACAAATCACTGGCCAGTTAAAATACATATTACATGTGAATTTCTGGTTGATGTGATTATTAAATTTTTTATATGACATTTCATTTTTTTCAATGGCTGGAGTAACTTCAGAAAACACCTGCTAAACAGAAAACATGTATAGTGCTTAAACTTGTTTGAAGCCAATATTATGTTTTTGACAATATTTGATGTAATTATTTTCAGGTTTTCCTAAAGGAAGAGTGTAAGAGCATGATCGTCTCTGATGACGACATCAGGGGAAATCTGAAAGTAAGTAATGCATTACTGTTCTTTATTAATAGTTTGTTAATTATTGAATGTTTGTCGTTTACTGTATACGAACTACTTAAATAGAACTGCATTCTGGTAGTTTATAAATGTGAATGAGTGGTTCCATCACTTTTTGTGTGCTGTTCGTAATGGTGAGTGCTGGTTGTAGGTGGGTTGTAGAGTTGATGTTCACAAGTCGGACTCGACTCGGTACTTGGATGCAGTCATAACTCGCATTACTGATCTAAGTCTCTACACTGTTGGTATGTTGCACGATTATTACGCTTGAGGTTTACCAGTGTATGCTAGTTTTGCCCTGGTAATTTAATCGGTAATTTAATTCAGTGCAGATATTAAGAGGTCCAATCAGTGCATTGGTTATTTGTGCAGTCTGGTTTTTTGTCATTTGTTTTCATTGTAACAGCTTTTACACAGGTTCACTGTAATCACTGAATTTTATGCCAGTTTTTGTGCCTGTAGTGCTGCCTTCACGCGAAATTATTTTTATGGCATGAGTGATGGAAAAAGTTTTCCACGTGCTGCAAATGAGACAGAAGTTCATAGTGGCAGAGACTAGATTGAGTGTTCAGGTTTACTTTAAAAAATGTCAGACAGTTCAGTTTTTAAAACTACATTTTAAAGTGCTACGACAACAAGTTAATTGCAGAATCACAACTTTGATTCAGGCTACTATGCCATGGTGTTTGGTGTGTTTCTTTACCTCTTAGCTTTTGCTGGTAATGAAATGGCATTTAGCCGTAAAATGGCAGCTGAGTTGACCTGAGAAATTGGTTACGTACCGAGATGTACTCGTTCGAAGGTTGCTAGCTATCTTGATGCTAACTGGACTTGACTTGACAGCTGCTTAATAGATTGAGACCATAGGCATAACCTGCATTGACTGTGGGAAAGTTGAAAGCAAAAGGTGTAAGTAGTTAAACATAGTCGCTGATTGTTAGCATGCATTTGGCATGGCTGTAGACTTGCATTGCTTGTGTGATATGTGCCTGGCACAGTGTTTGATGATGGCGATGAGGAAACACTGCGAAGGGGCAAGCTGAACATGAAGGGAAACAGACACTTCATGAGGAGTGAGGTCGGTTAACAAATTGTAATTTATTACATTTTTACTAGAATTCAGTGGATGGTATAAGGATTTGTGCATTAGACATGCTGTAGTCTGCATCTATGTGTTCTGTATTATCTCTGCTCTAGAACAAGGTTATGTTTTTACCTTTGTTTGATTTTCTGTTATTTTTTTAATACACTGTGTCTCAAAAAAAAACATCCCCGACATTTTTGACTGTGATTTGAAAACCAACTAGCAGATTTTGATAATTTTTGGTACGAATATTCCTGACACAACTTGCCATCAAATGACTGTTCAGTTTCCCACCTTACCCAACGTTTGTTTCTGCACTACCTGAGGAAAAACACAACCAGAGAAATATCATTTTTTTATCCAATGCAATATAATTGCTTAATTGACATAACACGTAAAACACATTTTGTTTACATTTCTGACACTGGCTGACATTTCATTTAGTTGTCCATTTTTCAACTGCCTGCAGTAAAATTGCTTGAAGTGGTGGCTCACTATGCAAACACAGACAAGTAGATGCTTTCTCCATTCATTGACAGCAGTATCGATAGTGTTCTGCTCCAACCAATCCAGGCTGTACCAGTCACTTTTTGACTTCACAAACATTCCTAAACTTCATATGGTAGACACACTGCTGCATGACAGTCAGACCTTGTAATAGACCGGCTGTTGGGGCTCACAGATTAGGATAGATGGCATTTATTGACGTTTTTTCATTCATTTTAACACGTATTATGCTTGCTCTGCTTTCCGCAGGTAGTGCAGAAGCAGACGTTGGGTGAGGTGAAAACTAAAACACTTATTTAATAGCCAGTTGTGTTTGAAATATTTCTGCCAAAAATTACTAAAATCTGCTAATCTTACTTTAAGTTACAATCGACATTGTTGGGGATGTTTCTTTCAGGTTTTCTGTTTATTTCAGCACATATTTCACTTGATCTGCTTTCTCTAGGTAGTGCAGAAGCATACATTGGGTGAAGTGAGAAACTAAATGGTCATTTGATGGCAAAGTGTGTCAGGAATATTCGTACTAAAAATTATCAAAATCTGATAATTGGTTTTCAAGTTATAGTCAAAAATGTCAGGGATGTTTTTCTTGAGACACAGTGTAGATAGAATTTAAACAATTTTGTTGTATGGAGTGGGCTAGCGGGGACTGGGAATAGCCCAAGTACGGAGCTGTAGGATTTTGGTGGCAGTTTGCGTCTCAGTCTCGATACAGGAATTTGTTTGAAGTGAATAATGTGAGATATATATATAAGTCAGTTTTTAAATTGCCAGGTGGCAGCACTAGTTTTAGCAGAAGTTTGTGCTGTTGTGGTGCTTCTAGTTTGGCATTTTTTCTTTTGTGACAGAAACAGTGTCGTAGTTGGTGTGGTTAAGCTGTGTAACATCGAGTGTATGCTCTGATGTCTAGACGTTGGATGATCTGCCGTTGACAAACCCAGAGCAGTTCAGCACTCCCGTCATTCGCAAGTCAGCAGCTGTTAAACACAGCAAATCGAATGCTGAGTAAGTGTGCTTAGCAATGCGTTAAATTGGGAAAATTGTTAAGTACTGTCAAATAGTTATTGAATTAATTCCCAGTGAAATAAGTCGCACGACATTCTCATCGTCTTGCATTTCTCACCAGGTGCTTGTTTTTTTGTAGTTGCCATTAGGGATTCGTCGAATGTGAATACTAACTATTCGTCGAGTAACAAATGTGAATACTTAGTCAGCCTCAAGAAAACTTATGCCAGTATTTGAATAAAGTGCAACATCCAGAGTAGTTGTTTAGTGTTCAGTCAGTAAAAATCAGTATCTAAGGCATAGTTCGATCAGTCAAGTTCAATTTAGAAAATGAAACACTTACAGTGTTTATTGTACTCTTCAGTCAGTATCCCTGATCTAAAGTTAATAAAGTTCAATCAAGTTGAATAAAATGAAATATTTGCATGCAACAAAAATCCTTTCAACTACTAATCGAATAGCTAAAAAGTGGTAAATATTTGCCTGTCGTTGAATGTATATGAAGTTTATCACAACTCTAGTTGCCATTGTTTCATATTTGCAGGAGAATTTCCCAAGTTGACAAGAAATGCTTGGACAGTCCATCAGTTTATTGTTTTGTAGTGGTGTGTGCCATTTAAAATATATGCGTTTTTTGTGTTGTGATATAAAAGTAATTTTGATCAAGTGAAACTTTGATATTGCTGCACCATGCAGATTTCTAGACATAGTTCTTAGCTTACATGAAGCATATCTGGAGAAAGAGTTCACGGTTCAAATTTAAACACATTTTATAATTTTTGGCGCAAATTGTCTTGACTATATGTTCTGTTACAAATGTATAAAATTTACCTTTGAAATTTACTTATCACTAAGTATTGCCCAGCTGTACGAGTTCTTGACGTTATCGAAAATTTGCCAGTTTCGGAAGAAGGTGGTATATAACCGAGACTTTACATGATGATAAATAAAAAAATTGTGAACAATATGTTGAATTTGAACTTGTGGTCCAGGCGCTGGGAGGTTGTATATGGTCTCCCAGCACACAGTTAAAAATAAAGTAAAGGCATGTGAAGAATACTGTAGAGACAATGTCGAGTTAAGCTGTTACACAGATGTGTGTATGTAGGTCTGGCTCGGAGTCGGACGATGAAGACTCAATGTCTGATGAAAGCGTGAATGATGATGGTGATGGTAATCGGAACTTGCCTTCCAAGCCGACTGCTAGCAGTCTGCCATACAGCAAGGCTCTGCAGGACCTTGTAGGTCAAGTAGTCTGCATTGACGTGGAGGAACGTGGCAAGAAGATGGTCAGCCTTCCAGTGCTGGTCGTGGTTCCTACAGCTGATGAACTCGCTCTGACCAGTAGTGATCATTTTCTCGTCAGGTCCTTCAAAGACAACAGATTGTGAGTAGATTTTTAAACTCATGCTTTACCATGTGCTGTTTAGCAGTAGAAGATTCATTTAAACATCTTATTTGTTTATTGTATACTGTATGTCACTTTTTCATTTCTTTTATCCATTGGGAATCTCTTTCCTTGATGCTGTTTATTTGGCAGCTAGTAGGCTGTCTTGCCCATAGAAGTGATGCAAGAAAGGTTTTTTAAAGGACGCACACATGATCAGCTGCATATTTTCCTGATTGTCATTTCTGTAAACGAATAACAGGGTTTATCCTGCAGTGTCGAACTGATTGCAGCATTTCTGTAATGTGCTATGTATTACCTTTCCACACAGTTTGCTGTCACTGACTTGTCACATAAGTATGAACTGTATTTGACATTGTTCGTGTGTCTGGTTGACAGCATGTCATCAACACTGGATGCTGCTAAGATGTTTGCCCCGGCTGCAGCGGCTGCTAAGACGACGACCTACAAAGACAAGGTGTACAAATGTGCATGGGATAAGGCACAGCAGTACGTCGACCAGCAGGAACTGCCGGCGTTGTGGGACCGCACACAGCTTCTTGGTAGTAGAGACAACCTTGACAGGGATGAGGTCAGTTGATGTCTCTTGAGTTAGTTACTCACTTGTGTGTATGCATGTAGTTTCCTATAGTGCTTTTTTGCTTTTTGACACACTACAGTTATGCTGTAGGCATCTTTGATGTGGTTGTTGTCTGTCCATCATCTATCTGTAATGGATGTATTGTGGCTAAATGGTAGGCTGTAGGAGAAAATGTTTTACATGAATAATTAGGCATTTGTCTTATACCTAAGCTTGCAAAATATTTCTGCGATCTAGTGCAAGTGGAACATTTCAAATTCGGGGTTGAATGGTAGGAAAAATGCATTTTCAGTGCAAAGCTGGCCATATCTCGGAAATGGTGAGATATAGTGTTAAGGTTACTATTGATCATTAATAAGAAGTGGCATACACCCTTTCAGATGAAATGAAAATCCACGACCTAGGATGACCTTAAAGGTCAGTACTGCAACAGGAACTGTACAGGCTGTAACGCATCTTCCCTAGCGACAGCTGGGCTTTCTTGTTCGTGTTAGTTTGTTTCATTTTTGCTGGTGATTTTTCCTGTCCATACCAGTGCGAGTGATTGCCTGATGTGACTGTCTCCAGAATCATGACCTTTAATATATGCCAAGTGGGATGTAAAACTCTGTTCACTCACTCATGCTGACTACTTTCTCTGATGGTGATACGTGTATGCTGTCTGCACGTGCAGCTGATGGCAGACAGCGAGCGTATCATTGACGAGAGACGAGACTGGTACGTGGCGCAGCTGTACAACTTCATGGATGACCGTGGCACTCCCATCAACCGAGCGCCGACTCTTGCCAGCTCAGACGTGGACCTGTTTCATTTGCATCGGCTTGTGGCCAGCATGGGTGGATATAATAAGGTTTGTGGTTTTAGTTTTCGTTGGTTATCACACTCATTTATTGATGTTTTTTTTACATTATCTGGACATCTGGTAACAAACACTCAGCATGATTATTACAATAAGAGATACTGTGCAGTTTGCTTTTAAGTAGTCTTGTACTAAATATATAGTATTCTGTGCAGCTTAACAATACGAGAAAAGTACAAGATTTCATAAAGACTGATTACAGTGATTATGTTCGTTGCATTGGAGCGCTTCCTTTTTTTCTGTGCCTTTTGCTGGCAGGGGTTAAGTCAAATTAAGCTAGCAGGTCTGCTGGATGGCGAGCTCCTTTAATAGCCAGCATCTTTAACTTTCTGGGTCAATATGCCTGCCAGCGTTTTTCTTCCATAGCAGTGGCAGTAATTATCAGCAGTATTCATTTTATGTACCCAGTGAGGGATGGCCAGGCTGAGTTGGCCTGGGTTGCTTAAGAGCAAATATCATCCATCTCTGTACTAACCTGGCTTAGCAGAGAGTAACTTTGTTGATGCAGCCAGTAATGTTACCGCTAGACTAAGCTGCCAGCTAACAATAGGCCGAGTAACATATTTGTCTTTGGATGAATAGTAATACTTGGCAGAAATTGTACCAAATGCTGTTAAAAGGCATTTTAAATAGCAGTGCTGCAGTTGATCAGCAATCACACTGTTGAATGTTTGTTGTTTTTGAACTTGGGTTGTTGATTCATCAGCTTTTGTACCATTTGACTCTTGAGTGGAATTTCTAGTTGCAGGTCTGCCTGTTCATGCATACAGTCCGTCTTCCTTGATTATATCACTCTGTCTCTCAGCTTGTCAGCTTTGTTAACAGTTTTATTTTTATTCTAGTTTTTTTCCATTTTTCATCTTAATATCTTGATTCTGTGGATCTGGCTGCTCGTTTATTTTCAGTTGCACAGTAAATTTATCTATCTGATTCTTGCGTGATGCCGTGATATCGTTGTTGCATGTTGTTGGTTGGTGAAGGTGAACAATTTGTCGAGATGGTCCACGGTGTTCGTGCGGATGAAGCTGCATTCACTGATGCCAATCAGTGCTGGTACAAAGCAGATCAAGGATTGCTATGAAAAGTAAGCTTCAGCTGCTTTTCATGCTGTTGAGTTATCTATAAAATTATTGTGCTCTGTTGTTATGGGTCTATACCAAAACGGCCCAGACCAAAATGGCCCATAATTTTTAACATGTCCAAAAAGCCTATACCGATGTCCAAAACAACCCAATGTATGTATAAAATGGCCCAGACTCATGACCAAAACGGCCCACACTTGGTAAGTCTGTTTCTTGGCTTTAGCCTGTACATTGTAGAAGGTGCACAAAGTGAGAATTCGTGACATAAAAATCTAAAATGCACAAATTCAACACAATTTTATAAAAGCTGTTAAAATTTGTTCTTCAATTTGTTTTTAGTTTTTGGCAAGTTGTCATGTTCTTTAGCATTACTGTGATGTTTGTCATTCAGATATATTCATCCGTATGAAGACATGAAACGGAAGCTCGGATTTCTGCTGTCAGGTCAGGATCGCGCTCCACCCAGATACACGCAGAGTCGTAGTTTGCTGTCGTTCCGTGACGTTCCTACCAAGCTGCTGATGGGTCGAGGTGGCACTCCGGCCAGGCGGCCAAGCTCATTGAAAGATGATTTTGCTGCTGAATCAAAACCATCCACTGATGTCAAAGAAGAGGTTTGTCCACGTTGAAATTTTTATTTCAGAATAGTACACGGTTATGTATGATCACAGGAGAAAAGTGCGCAGTGCTGTTATTGTTAGTTGGGGGGATTTGAAGGAACATAGTGATTGTATTTCTGCAGACAACAGATAGATGACAGTGATAAACTGAATGATATTCCAAGTACGCTAAGACAGATCTTCCTTCCCATTCCCTATCTGCTTCATAACAAAAGGCATATGTTTAATAAATGTTTAGCTTTCCCACGACTGTTTCATAGTAGCGAAATGGCTGGATATAACATTTTCTAGTCTTGAAAGTTTAATGTTGCCAAACAGTGCCCCACATATTTTTGTATTTGGCTAAATTATAGTTGATAGAATTGGCTATATGTCACGTGATCACATTTCATGAAGTGTGGTTGCAGGGCTCTTGTGGGTCCTTGAAAGTCCTTGAATTTTTTTTCCAGAATTTCAAGGCTTGGAAACAGACATGGTCATTGAAAGTTTTTGAATCTGTGTCTGAAGGTCCTTGAAAGTGCTTGAATTTGATTTTCTAAAACGCTGTGACCGAACAAGTCTATGCGTAGTAATTGGATTCAGTGACAACTATTGATGCATTTGGTACATTTTTCTGATAATTCCAGTTTTTGATTAATGCTTGAAGGTGTTAAATTGTTGAATGTAAACTGAACCTACTTATATATGCTTATAAAAGTGCCGGTTTGATTTAATTCAGTTCTCCTCTACAACCTTCGTATAGTTTTTGAAAGTCCTTGAAAAGTCCTTGAGTTTCATTTTGACAAATGGGCAAGAAACATGGGTTGGAATAAGTGTATTTTAAATATATGGTGAATGTTTTGGTAGGCAAGTGCTGATGCTGACGACACGGACAAGTCTGATGCGTCAGTGCAGAAAACTGATGACTTCACACGCTCGACACGAAAAACACCAAAACGTTTGCTGCCATCTGTCATCAGCACAAAACCGCATACTGCAGTAACCGACACTAAGGGCACCGATGAATCATCCGGACCGCACACACGATCGCCAGCTGAATCGAAGGACAGTCTAGACAGTGTTGCAGCCGAGAAAAAAGTCACCAGTGCCAAGCCAAAAGCAACGCGACAGCGAATGATGGACAGTGACAAGCTGGCAAAGTCAAACGTCAGCAAGATGAAACCAGGTGGAAGTGTTGGTGGTTTGAGCAAGAAGACTTCCACGACGGATGACAGGACGGAGAAAAAACCACCAGGGCGACCTCCAGCTGGGTCGAAGGGAGATGAGAAGTTTGTGAAGAAGAAGACATTACTTGAGAAGAAGCCCGCTGCTGCCGCCATCCAGGTTGATGTAAAACGTACGATGAACTTAGTTGTGGAGAAAGTGGACACGAACAGGGACGACAAATCATCAGCACAGAAACGGGTTTGTGTCTATTGCTGTTGTATATTGTGACTACAGAAAGACTGATTTTGATACGACTGACATACGATTGAATTCATAATTTTATCTATAGATAATTCTGGCTGTGCTGTTTATTTTTGAATTAGTGTTAGTTTTTGTTGCAGGTGCTGATATTGTAGGGCAGTAAATGAAATTCAGTTGCACTGTAGTGTACATATTTTAAAAAAAATTTACGCAGATGCTTTGTAAAAACTTGAGCATAATATCATACAAAAATGGCCAATCCCTTGCCCTAAACTGGTAGTGAATGACATCTAGAGCATCTCGTGTTATGCTGTATGTATGCGTATTGCGTGGATGAAAGATGTAAATAATTCTATCACTGCTGTTGTCGTTACAGTGACACTTGTTCGAATGAAATCTGATATCTTGCTAGTATCCGTGTGTAGTGTGGCATATACCTGTGATCTGTTGCTGTTTGCTGTTCTGTTGTTACTGTCAGCCCATGAGACGAGTCCCTGCAACTGAGGGTTCGTCAAAGTCTGTGGCTTCTGATGTTTCAGCCAGCTCACGAGCCGACATGGATTCTGCTGGTCATGATGAAGGGTATGCTGCCTTTTTGATATCTTCAAAATAGCACCAGTTATAATATTGGACCCTTCTGATAGAGACTGATAGACTTGCCTGAGACAGAAGAAGCTAGAAAAGGTTTTCAGTTAGTACACTTTCGGTTTGGATAAATTTGTTGCTGGGGCGGTTTATAATGTGCGGTAGTGTCAGGTTTTCATATTCAGAACGCTTTTTCGTTTTATGGTTTTTATTTATTAAACATCGATTGATATCTTAGGATTTAGTTCGCTGATAGTTATAGGTTTTGTATACTATGAAAACTTTACGTTAATATGTGTGAGGTATGGGCAGTTTTATGTTGTGTGTAACAAAAACGAAATCACACTGTCATTGTCGTAGAGTGGTTTAATGTGGCCTGAATAATAAGCATTATTTTTCCAGAGGACTGATTTCCAGAGGATTGATTGGTTTTTTGTTTAGATGAAAAAATTTGTGCTGCTTGTTTGTCGATCGTGAATTTTCAGCAAGGGGAGCCGGATTGGATCTGCGGATGAAGTGTTAGTTATTGGCACTCGATTGCAAGTGAAGTACGGCAAAGGAACCAATCTACGTGCTTACGAGGCCAAGGTATGCTGCTACATTTGTCAGTTGTATACTGAAATGTGCATTTTGATTGCACTAATGTTTCATTTGTGCTGTGCATGTGATAAATTGCACAGTCTTTGAATTCTAACCTCTGTAGAATAACATGGTATTTTGCTGAGTAATATTACTGACAGTTTTTTGACAAATTCAGTATTTGGTAGCTGTACTAATATTATATATGCTGTCATATCATGGTATCTTCATTGTATCCATAAATTTTTGTTGTTTTATTTAGATCTTCCAGATCACTCTGACATCTGTAGCATGTGACATATATTTTTCTTTTTGTTTGTTCTGAGCTGTTTGACTTGCTGTTTATTACGCAAGGCGGCTTCTGTTTATTGTACGGGTCAACTGTTTCAGGTGATTGACGTTCGGAATGCCGCTAACGCTAGCAGTGTTGAGTACCGAGTACACTACGCTGGCTGGAACAATCGCTACGATGAGTGGATTAAGTCGGATGCTATCAGCTCAGTGATTGATGCTCCTGCTGCTGATGCTGCAATTCCCGCATCCAGCAAACACAAACAACCTGCCACGGTAATTTGGCTCTTTGTTTTCTAGTTCTTCATATTTTCATTGCTGCTTATGATTGTTGTGCCTCTGCCAGTTTGTTTTTGTTGGTTCTCGTCCACTTTTTTGTTTTGTGCAGGGTGGCCACAGGGCCTTGAAAGTCCTTGAAAAAAAATGCTCATTTTTCCAGGGCCCAGAAAGTCCTTGAAAATTGAATAGGTCCTTGAAAGTTTTGGAATTTGATGTAAAAGGTCCTTGAAAGTCCTTGAATCTAAGTACAGTAATGACAATGAACTACAGTTGATTAGCAAGCATCACCTGCTGTGTAAGGTTAGAAATTTTATTTTTTTTTGTGCTGCCTAATGGTTTTCTTTTGATGCCAAAACATTGCATACTCTCTAAAATTGTCATAACT
>Ga0209671_1001768_pt1 | contig 18766 bp, 15 predicted proteins | sample WorMetHERISLAND2_2_FD_187401 | JGI IMG/M metagenome (GOLD analysis project Ga0209671, IMG submission 187401) | Marine gutless worms symbiont microbial communities from Max Planck institute for Marine Microbiology, Germany - Olavius geniculatus... | ecosystem: Host-associated > Annelida >...
TCATGTTGACCTACCCTAAGTCGACAATGCGCGTTCGGCGTATACCAATGCATTTGAGTTCGGGCCACGTGACTTTGATGCCGGGGAAATTTTACCCCCCTCCCCCCTAATTTCCCACAGTCGGACTTAGGGCGCCGGGCGGACTCACGTTGGGCTTTGCCTCAAATTTCTAGTTTTTCAATGTTTTTGAGCTTTTTCATGTTGTGTTTGTTGTTCTTGTTAAAACATAAACGTACAAAATTACAAATATGATTTATTTTTTATGGGCAAATGGCGTTCAGCTGTTTTTGATATGTAGGCTACATTCAGTACATTCCGGTTTTTAGTTTGTACAAATGGTAGGTTTTTGTTTTTAATTATCCGAGTTAGGCCTTTGCGTGTATAACGGCGAAAAAAGTAGCTATTGGAAACATCTGCAGTTTAATGTTTTATGCATATTTTTATAACGTTTTTTTTATAAAAATGAAAAACATGTTTTTTATGTTTTTATTTGCAAATAAATGTTTTTAACATCTATGGTTAATTCAGCGACTTCGCTTGCGATTTTTATAATAATTTATTCTCTGACACACTTTGTTGGAAATTTGCAATAACGTGACTGTTAAACATCGCACCGCACCGTAGCTGCGTCGCTACACTACCTTGCGAAATATGCACATGTGTGTGCATGCAGACATCTATAGGAATGCGCACGCGCAGCAGAGCGCATGTACATGACTCGTGTGACTGTAGGACCGATTTTAACCATCTTTACGTCATCATGAGAATGCTGCATACTGAGCGTTTTATTAACATGGACAGTGTCCTCATTCGTTTCATTGTCTCTTAATCTTTAGGTGCGGCCAACAGCACATAGTGCTAAGCGCAGGGCTGCCGTGGGTATGGGAATTCCGATGGGAATTCCCATAGGTGTGGGTATATATGGGATGTGTATGGGAACTGTGCTGAATTCTCATGGGTTTTGTGGGAATTTTGTGGGAATTTTTGAATAGATGTGAGATTAAGCACAAACGCATTATAGTCTTCCGAGAGCCCAAACCGCTGGCCTGTACGTCGCCGTCGTCGCCGTCGCTGCAGCATGGTGACGCAATCAGAGTAAGCCCCTAAGGCCTAAGTAACGTCCAGCCAGCAGCCGCAGCCAGGCACCCTAGGCGTTACTTTTACGAATTTAACACTGTTGGTACAGCAACCGGCGACAACTGCTAGTGTTCTTGTAACTTCTCTGGCTAGGCTGACTGACTTTCCAATAATAAATTCATCCGTGTTTTTAACGAAGTGTTTTATAAAACCCAGATCATAGAGAAGAAAATGTTCCTCTTTCTAACATTGCCACAACTCATTATGTTTCTGTATCTCGCATTTGCCGAGTTGTGTCAGAAATACCAATTAAGATTAAACATTTTACTTGTCGGTGTTAGGGGGTGGGCTAATTCAATAAACAGCAGTAGTCTTATAGCCTAAAGCCCACCACGTTTATGGATAGGTTTATCTCCTGCAAAAACACTGCACATAGAGTATACAATGTCACGAGAAACAGCAGAAAAGCGTGCATCCAACGAAAAGACGCAAGGTGTGCGGGGTATAATTATGGAAGATTTCGGGGTTCATTGTGTAGGGGGAGTTTTTCTGTGGGTATGGGAATTAAAATCTAATTCTCACGGCAGCCCTGTGGCAAAGCGTGTACTAGCTATCGTAATAACTTTTTTCACGACCGTCTGCCGGCCCGTATACTCGTGTAACGTCCAGGTGCCGAATCAACACGAGGCTCCACGTAGTGTCTACTTTCTTGTGACCAAACTTCGTGCCGTTGGGTGAGGAGATTCCTTTCGAAAGAGCGCGTCAAAAGAGGGTATCAATACGCGTTAATATTCCTGCACGTTGCACAGTGATTCCCCACGTGGCAGCATCGATGCTGTCGTGCGTCTCAGGGTCTCGTGAGCAATTACATGTAAGTTACTCAGGTTACTTGTATATGCTTATTGCACAACAGCGGTTCGTCTATTTCTAGCAAACATCGAATAAATGAATAAATGCGTGAGTGCAGGAGGTAAAGCGTCGTTGTCCGTACGGACGCGTGCAGCAACTGATGGTGTGAGTATGAGAGCACCTGCTAGCGTGTCAACAGCAGCTGCTGATGTCACTGGCGCCAAGCAGCTGCAGCAGCTGCAGCAGAAACCAGTCGACTCGACGCCGCCTGCAGTGCCGTAGGCCACTGCTTCAGCGCGTTTCACCATGGCCCTAGAGGGCTGTGGTTTCACTTTCACTGTGTTTGACTGACAATAGCTACTATAGCTAGAGCTCTGCTGCGGCCACCAGTGGTCAAAGTATGAGAACGCGGTCCCGCGGAGTCACTGCGTTCTCTCGTCTGTTATTTTCAGTCCGTATAGCTTCAGTGGTTCGCCCGAATTTAAAGGTTAAGCGTTAATTGCACGTCGAAATCAGTCTGGTCTGAATAATCTATAAGCTTATGTAGGCCTAGGTCTACGGCATGCACCGTGGTGAATAAAATTCTCAGAAAAATTTGTAACATTGGTGCCACCAGACTAAAATGCACCATATTCGATTTCCTAGACCCCGCTAAGGAGCTTACAGCGTTCCCCGGACTTCCTAGTTGTATTTAGTACGGTAGTGTCTACTTCTCAGGTGAGGGGGAAGGGAAAGGGAAAAGGGGGAAAGAATGGAAAGGATAGATCAAGATAGGGGAAGAGAGAGGATCTGAAAGTAAAGTGAAGTAGAGTTTCTCCTCCTCTTCAGTCCTACTTTGACCACTGTCTGAGGCCACATTCTCGTAACCTTTTTAAGAACTTCAAACTGTTATCTACAGCTATTTTTCGCAAGGCGTTCGTTCTTTTACGTTCGTTATAATCGATCTATGCTACGGGAAGGGTTCAAGACGGTTTCCTGGTTGGTGTTGGTAATTTTGTGAGTTTAAATTTATTAGAACGAGCACTGCCAGATAATGTCCACATTAAGCAAATATGCAAAAAGTTGCAAAACAGCAAATTCACAGATTTAAAGTTTTTTTTAAATTTCACCGTAATGAAACATTCCATCGTATGGCGGAACCGAAAACTAAGATTGATTTACTTTTCGGGTGGGTTTTTAAGGTGGGCATTTAGCATCGTACTTGCCTAATGCACGTATATGCTTACTTGTCATTCTAAGCTTTTCCATAAATTCGAAGGGGGTCACCCCGAAAGAGGGCGCTAAATGAGAGGGGGGTTGGCAAAATTTGCGATTTTTAGCCAATAATAAAGTCGTTGTATCTCACTAACGGTGCAAGATAGGGCCTAGTTTACTATTAATCACTAATAGGCAGTCGTACACTGGCTCTCGATTGCTACCGAATTCAATGACCTTGCATGACCTTGAACGCTAAAATGGGTTTTTATGGATTTTTTGGCGATTTCGGGCTGCGAGACACATTTCGAGAACGAATTGAGATAGACGTGGACAAGCTGCGTATGAAATTTTCAGACTGAACGTAGATTTCGACGGTCTTTTGGGGGCGAGACGCCCATTTTGCAGTATTGCAGATATTCCCCATATTTGCAGTAGGTCCAATAGAAGATTCAGGTCCTAAAGTCATGCATCATCTAAACCAGTGATTTTCAACCGGGGTTCCGCGGAGCCCCGGGTTCCGCGAGCATCTGTCAAGGGTTCCGCGGCTCATCATTAAAAATAATAATAACCTAGCAATGTTGGAATATCTGCATTGAACACCGAACACTAACTTATTAGTGTCAGCGTTAACAAATCGTGTGTCCATTTATTGAAAGACTTTAATTTCCTGAAACATTGTGCTTGAAAAATATACAAGCTTCGCCCATTAGCGCAACTGGTTGGGGTTTCAAACCCCCTGAGCTGTCCGTGGGCGTAAAAACGTAAAAGTCTCAATGATAATCTTTGGGCCGTTGGCAACCGCCTCGAAAGTGTTTTTGGTTACGAGTGAAATAAAAATGCTAAATAATGTTATCTAATACGGTAAAATTAAACACGTTTTTTGCCTGCTGCTTTTTCGTCAGCGTTTCAGGGTTTTGCCCCAGACTCCCACAGGTTTTCTGCCTCTCAACTCCGCTGGGGACATTAGTCCCACACACCCTGAAAATTCCACTTTGCCTACGCCACTGGACTCACCGATCATTGTTATACGCCATGGGGTTCCGTAAATGATTTTGACACTTATGTAGGGTTCCGCTGCAGCAAAAAGGTTGAAAAACACTGCGTGAGTCTTATACCCTGTTTACACGGGCAAGCTGGTTCTAATAGCGCACGCCGTGTACAGAGCGACGCAGCCAAACTGAACCGACATAGTTTCGTTTTTGACTAACATGGAACTCAACGCGCGCCGTGACACTTGCGTTATCCTATTCACACTATATCTGTTTTTTCTTTGAATTCAGAGTAGGCCTACAAATGTACGCAACGCATTAGAGGCTTTTGGCGTTGATGCGCTATATAAATTTACGTTCCAATTACTTTTGCCAAATGGGCAAGCAGTAATGCATTACAGTAGGCACCGTTTAACGGCGACGGTGACTACGTGCACGTACGCGTCAGCCAATGACCAATGGGCTCGTGTCAGTTCAGTTCAGATTAGTTACGTCGCTCCGTAGGCCTGCGTGTCTTCAAAGTCGTGCGCTTGTAGAGCCAGCTTCCTCGCGTAAATATGATATTAGACAGAAGTCTCGGCAAACACTGACCTCACCCACTGACTGAATGAGTTGAGTCGCATCTGGATGTAGCCTAACAGCTCTGTCTGTCGTTGCCCCGAGTGATTCTGATGAGATCATAATATCAACCACAATAACTATACCTCTGTTTCACAAAACGTTGAGTCTTTCTTTAATATCAATCTCAATACCACAATAATAACAGACAAGGAACAAGAATCGATTAGATGTCAGACTACGGAACTATGGACATTTTGCCCCTAACGTTTTGGACGACAAAAAATTGCACACGACGCACAAAAAGGTGCCCTCAAGTCAGGGAACGTTGGACAGCAGCGCCGCATTTTCAGGACTTTCGGGGTCTCTTTATGACATGCTGCAACAGTTAAAGACACACTTGATGCACCAAAACATTCTCTGACCTGGGTAGGTCATGTAATTAGACTTGTAAGCGACTCACCAATCGTTTTCTCGCTAGCTCGTAGGTAAATCTCGCTCGCTTTTCTCGCTCAGGGCCCGATTGGGTTTAAATTTGCCTCTGTAAGGGCATGTAAGCAAAAAACTATCAAGCTGGATATATCACAGTGCGTTATGGTAGTCAAAGGGGCGAGTGTAGGTTTGCAGCATCAGTCAATTTACTCAGCAGGATCTCGGCTCCCTTGTATCTGCACTGTTTCAGCGATGACTTCACCGTAGCAAGAGCTTCACAGACTCTGCGTGTAACCTCCACCTGGCCGATCTCCAGGAAACTGAAACCGATACCACAGCACCAATGGGAAATTCCAAAACTAGTGGAATTTAAAGTCACTAATACCGGCCATATCCAAAATTAGCCCCAGATGGGGCTAATCTTTTAGCCCAAACAAACACTATAAAAACCACAAATATTTAACGTAGTCATGTTATAATGTACGTAGACTCCATGATAATGGCCATACTGCATTAACATACAACCTCCAGGAATAGCCCCAGATGGCCCCATCTGGGGCTATTCCTGGAGGTTATATATAAGAGCAAGGCTATCATTCTATAGACGTGTTCAACAATGGAAACTACAAGCTTACTGGATTGCATCATTCTAAAAGATGTATATAGAAAAAAGGGGCTAGGTATTTTTGGGGGAAAGACAAATAAATTACAAATAAACGACATAATAAGTGTTCTGGGGCTATTCCTGGAGGTTATATGTAAGAGCAAGGCTATCATTCTATAGACATGTTCAACTATAGAAACCACAAGATTACTGGATTGCATAGTAGAAATGTAGTAAACTGTCATAACTGAATAAGCTGCAACACAGCCTAAAAGACTGTGCTGCGGCTTATTCAGCTACGAACATAATTATTATACTTGTAATAAATGACCCCAAAAAAGTCCAGCCCCAGTTGGGGCAAAAGTTGGATAATGCCCTAATACCATTGTAACTACTACAGACATTGACCAATTAAACTAAAGCAAACCAAACCAAACTAAACCCGAGTAAAATTAAATTAAGAATACACAACATTGTTAGCATTTATTGTGACATTACAAAGCGCTTGTCTGAAGATAAGTTCATTCAACATTCATGTACCCCACACCAGACTGCGGCTTAATACACAGACAAAAATTGGAAAAAAACGTCATTCGGTAAAATTAACCACAAAAACACAATTTTAAGTACGAAAAATACCTAAGAAGTACAAAGCATCCACGATTACAAGCGGTCCATGTCTGAAGACTTTCAGCAGGTACGGTGTCCAGCAGGATCAGAGAGAAGAACGCTATAAAACAAAGCACAGAAGATATCTGCTATGTATAAAACACAGGACAAACACGTAGGCTCCACAAAACAATATACTAAATAACAACTGTGTACAACGCAGAAAAAGTTCTATAACACATAAAGTTCAGACATGTAAAGCTTAAAGTTCATACAGTGTCCAATGGGATGATAAAAAATGCTAGAAGATACAGGAAAAACGACTATTTAATGACCACTGAACAAAATATATCTCATTAAGCAACATTTAGCACACACTGAAACAAAAAGTCACAGAAGCAAAACATACGACACATACAAATCCCGCGAGACTAATAATTCAACGACATGAAACACTTGCCAATTTGTTGCATGCCACAAAGAAACTCAATGGTGCGAAAGACTTACCAGTTTGTCGCGGGTCTTTCATTCTCTCTGCATCGTTAGCTATGATTCGCTTCAGCACGCGATGTCCATTGAAGTGGTTGATAATGTGCTGGCTGCCATCGTCCCGGTCGGGATCAAAGGTCTCGAGAGTGAGTTGGGCCAATGCCCGCATTGCATCACTCATGTCACCTGAGAGTCAACCAATCAACCAATGAAATTATTAAAAATCTGGCTCAAAATGCTCATTCTTGACACAAAGATTACATTTGTGAAACACTTTAACCCATAAACATTATCCTTTCACCAATGCGACTTCAGTAATCCAGATAAAAGAATTGTCAGCACAATCCCGACATAACATGCCATCATCTGCCAAGCTACATCATTATGTACCACACTTATTTTATTACACTTTGTATTTTATTTTAGCATTTGTTAGATTTCTGATTTGTGGTTTGTCAAAGTTTTTATTAAACGAATATTTGATTTGATTATACACTGTGCTGGCCAACGCAAACTCCAGCCTTCCTAAGGCTCACCTTTTGAACTGAAAAAGGGCACACCAGTTACTCCCAGGGTTCCTACAGGTTCTTTGTAGCAAAATTTTCTGACCTTTCCCTGAATTTTCCAGTCATGGAATGACAATTTCCCTATCTTATCGAAACAATAACCCTATCGCACAAATGCGAAAAATTGTACACTATACCATAAAGTAATGAAACTGTATTAATGGAGCAATATGCAAACGACAAAAGCCCTGGCCAGGTGGCCAGGGGGGCTTTGCCACCCTGAAGCCGAAACACTTCTAGCTTTTGGACGTTTAATGGAAGCTGCAAATTTGCCTGCTTTTTAATATTTGGAGACACAAAAAATTCACAGACATCTGCAGTTTGCACGCTCCAAGATCATTTTCCCTGACAATCATCTTCCCTTACTTTTCAAAAATAATATTTTCCCCCGACCTTTCCCTGACCACATAAATTCCTTGACTTTTTTTCTGTTTTCCCTGACCTGTAGGAACCCTGTTCTCCAGCCCTAGGAAATGATCACACCAATCCTTGTTTTAATATCTTCTTTTTCTATGCAGTTTAGTTTTCAAGTTAAGAGCCCATACAAAACAAAGCAAACGAGCAAGACACATGAGCCATCAGAACAGCCATCAGTAATGACTTAATAACAACAGTTACAACAGAAACAACACAAAGCTGTGACATAAATGATACATACTGTTGCAATGGGTCATGACTGATAAGACCAGAGAATGATTAAGATGATCCGCCATTAACTGCTGACAGTTTACAGACAGCCACTGGGTCAGAGCCGGTGATATGTGTGACAACAGCTCCGCGTGTCGTAGCTCCGAGTCTTTCTTGCTACAGCATGAACAACCACAATAACTACATGGTGCTTCATAAAAAGGACCCGTTTTCGTTTTTTTCATAATTCGCCCGAACGATGATCAATTTACACACAATTTTTACTAGTTGTAGCTGAAGAAATACTAAATATTCTTTGCTAGTCGTAACGTAACTCTGACGTCATAATGTGTCGTGAGTACAAGCTTGCTTGTCTCAACTGGTGCTGTCAGTTGCTACTCTGCATCGATGGTAAACTTAATCTGGTTCACTGATGAAGAATGTTCATCGTATAAGCACTAAGCAACATGGGGGCATGAAATCAGGCGTCTCGCGATCTAAAAACGCAACCATTTTGCAAGCTCGGTGTGCTAGTGCACTGTCTTAATTGAAAACATGTGAAAGTCCAACTACCCCCACAGACAAGTAAATGCAATCGCTTTGCATGTTTTTTTGTGGCTGCAACTATAAAACTTCAAAAATTTGTCATAAGGGAACCACATTTTTCGCCATCAGAATACGGTAGCAACTGACAGCACCAGTTGAGACCAGCAAGCTCGTACCCGTGACACATTATGATGTTAGTGTTACATCACAACTAGCAAAGAATATTTAATCATCCGCCATATTTTGTTGAAATATTTTGAATTAGTATTTCTTCAGGTACAACTGGCAAAAATTTTGTGTAAATTGATCATCATCTGAGTGAATTATGAAAAAAAGAAAAAGGGTCTTTTTTATAAAACACCGTGCATTACTACTTTACTGTGGAACAGCCCTAATTCTTTCATACCAAAATATCAACAACGTGAACATTGAACAACAATTGTTAAGGTCTATTTCCACTACGGCTGCACGTTGCGTTGTGATGGAAATGCTCTTTTACTGCCATAATTTCACAGAGAAAATCTGTGTGTCACAGGCCTTAGAGTCTTTCCTACTACAGCATCAAATGCAATAACGCACAGTGAGACACAGCCATGGGGACTTCTTACTGTAGGACCTGGCTTCGTGGTGTAGACCTAACGGTCATAACATTGAACTTATGATCAGTAGGTCATGGGTTCGACTGCCGGTTAGATCACTATCAAGTGGTTACTACTTGGATGGGTGACTATCTGCGGAGAAGTAAACCAACAGCCTTCCATATCTCCAAAGTAAGTAAATCGAGTACCGACCTGTCTGGCTGGGATTAAGGTGAGGCGCATTCACCTGTGTCAGGTGGCAGCTAACACTGTGAGATCCCATATGGCAGGTGATGCTCCGCAGCTCTGAGATGGGTTCCCACGTAGGAGCGACATAATATAATAGAAATAACTATAATATAAATAACTCTGTTAACTCTTTAGCACCAGTAGTCAGACCTGCGTTTGTTGTTGTCTCCATGGCCGAGTATCTCCACTACGCTAGGGTGAAAGTGCAGAGGATCTCTTGGCTGCAGCAGATACAGCAGAACTTTTCGACCAAACTTGTCAGCTGTAACCTCATCCAGAGACTGTAACAGCTCCTACAAGATGCACATAAAACAACACAATACACTGCAAGTCAAAAACAAAGCCACATCATTATTTGATTCGGGTCCGCTATTCCAAAAGTCTACTATTCCCACTAACCCTAAACCTAACCCTAACCTTAATCTTAACCCAAACGTTAGCACTGTGGCACGTGTATGCACAATAGACGTTCGGAATAGCGGGCCAGTACCCATTATTCTCACAACTTACCAAAAAATTACTAATTCCGTTAACTAGTGAGTGTAAAATTTTTCTGCGGCTGTTGAAAACAAAAAACATAAGATCAATCTGTTTTTCGCCATTAAAATCAGTAACACCTAAACCAGCATAGAAAAAAAAAAAACAAGTGCTTCAAGTTAGTTAAAAATAGTTGAGAAAATCATCCACCAAGCACAAAAAATTTTATTGCAATTCTACAAATACTAATAAATAGGCATCATAGGCTAGTTCTAAAAAATCAAGTTAGTTCTATTTTTGTGACAAATCAAATACGCATAATTGCTCATGTCAGTTGAATTACGTGGTATAACCATTCTTACACTAAAATTCAAGTTAAATTTCAACGCGAATGACTTAAAACTACACTACTGCAACCAGCTGGTATCTGACATAATTGAAAACAAAATCAATTACAGTGAAAATTTTTTTTGGCAAAATTACATCAGCCTTCTAATCGAAGAAAAATCGCAAGTTACTAAAAATAGCTGTCAAAAATGACTCATTAAAGCGAAAATTAAATCAAAGTGAACAAATGTGATATCATACGTCGAGAATGACTTTCTGAACAAACTTTGTATCATCAATGCAGTCAAATGCAGCGAGCAGAACCAAGTGTCCAAACTCCTCTTTAGCGACTTTTACCACAAACGATTTCATCGACTTTATCACCACTTTACGATCCTGCAATCAATTAGTCAAGCATTCAAATCAATAACGGCAAAGTGAGCCAATCACGCCATGTCATGGACCCCTCGTGGTAGTGGCAGACGACGAGGTCGTCCAATGAAGACTTGGCGGTCTACATTTAAAGAAGACCTGGTGGACAGAGGAATCGATTGGAACAGCATCCGAGCTGTGGCTACAAACAGAAGCAGATGGCGAACTCTTGCTGCCCATTGTCCTGTCAAGGATCGGAGGATCTAAGTGCTAAGTAAGAGTGAGCAAGGGACCAGTGCATAATGGTGGCTCAACGGTGCACTGGCAGGTGCTCTGTTGCTGGCAGCTTATCTACACTGCACTCAATGCTAGGACTCAGAAACCCACCTGTCCTTACTGCAATGGTGCTGAAGAAACGACTGAACACCCAGTCTTCCAGTGTCCAGCACGGGACCACGCTTGAAGGGAGACATGGCTTGACCTCCAAGTTAAAATCGATCCACGACGCCTGTGCAGGTTCCCAGAGAAAACTGGAATGCTGACTTTTTCCCTCTCCAACTGGAGATGAAAGAAAGGAAGCATTTAATAATTCAATAAGCAAATAAATAAATAAACCATATTTGCAAGCAAACCTGTCAAGCTTAAAGCGTTTGGAAGATCAAAAAAATGCGGCAGCTAAACAGTCAGACAGATAACGGAACTTCAAATGATAAGGTCTGAATAAAACTTTCTAAAAAGCCAGGTTTTATACTTACAAGCCTACACGAGACGAATGCAAAGACAGACAGATAAGCAAGACTGCAAGACCTGTGACACAGCCTGTAAGACTGTATAATAACTTTCAGTAGAATCTATAATAACTGGGGCCCAAAGATTTCTGCGGAAAATTTTTACCAAATTCTGCGGGCCAGTTCGCAAAATTCCACGGCTCACCGTGGCAAAATTGCCTAAATTCCGTGTCTTACCACTGCCTTCCATTTGTGCGTAAACTAAGCCATATTCTGTCAAAAAAACTTCATTTTTTGGAAGCTGGCATGCTGCTCACTTATGCTAGCAGCATACAAAGAAAATTATCGATCTTTTTTCTTTTCAAAAGTGCAATTTGTCAATTAGTCGCATTGTGTTAATTTACCATTGTGCTATATACGATGGTAATTATTAGTAGGAATGCAGTTTTAGGCAGTTCAGTTTGATTTTTCTCTGTGATATAGTTAGTTTAAAGCCGACGATCGTACTACCTTGCCTTACCTTACCTTACCTCTGGGGTGGACAGGCTCTTACACCTGCCCAGCGCTGAGGCCGTATCAGCTTGGCCCAATGCGTGTCCCCGAATGTAACCACAAGGTTACAGGTAGTGGCTATAAAGCCGTAGACGGCTGTGAAGCCGTAAATAGATGGCCATAAAGCCATAGTCGGCTGTGAAGCCGAAACCAGCACAAGAGCACTGGTGACGTGTAGCAATCTGCCTACACGAGTTTGGTCAGCTCTTACTTAGCTCCTCACCTCCAGATATTAGAAATCTTTCGAGTCATCGGTGTAAAGCCCCACCACAATGGCAGGTGGCTGACCACGGTGGGGCGATTGTACTAATCATCAGTCATTTCTAAAAATTCTGCAAAATTCAGTAAAATTCTGCAAAATTCAGTAAAATTCTCCGGCAATATCAAAATTCCACGGAAAAGGGCAAATTCCGTGGCTCGGCTCAAAATTCCGTGGCTTGCAGAAAACTGTGAGCAATAACAATAATGCTGCCTACCATATCTGGAAAGAAAAAAGCCATATACGTACAGAAGACAGATACTACTACCACTACTACTACTACCACTACTGCTAGTATTACAAGTCACTAGCTACCTTGGCTGTTCCATGCCAAAGACACATCATGGCTACTCGTGAGCCGTCGTGAGTATGTAACATGTGGATCACATGCTCACGAACCACTTCTATCATCTCCTGTAAGAACAGACAGACACACGTATAGGCCTACACAGACAGACAGACACATCATGACAACTCTTGAAATGTCACGAGTATGCAAACGAAACACAATAATTACATGCTAGCATATAACTTCTATCGTTTCCTAGATCAGAATATGTATACAGATAGACTGACAGATATACAGAAAGACACAGACAGACAAAAGGTATGATAAGTACACAGTGTCCCAAAGTTAGTGCCCCTCCCCACTACAAATAAGTTTGTGTAAAGTTGTTAATACCTGATAAATATTTACAAAATTTGAAACAGTCATTCTGAACTAGCATTAAAAGTTTGAGCTCAAAGTGGCCACTTTTGGCCTCGATGCAAGCTCATAGTCTAAGGCAGGTACACTGCTGCTTAATCCCTTTCTCAATAACGATGTATTCAATAAAACCACAATTTAAACAAACTCCAACATCATAATGACGTTACGTTGAGCACACACGGTAAAGTGCGTACATCAAAAATTGGTGTGGCCGTAAGTAATGTTAAGATAATGCAGTGTACGATATTTCCTTGAAATCCATCAACTACAAACTGAATTTGGTGTGTTAGAAGCAGGGGGCCGCTAATTTTGGGACACGGTGTAGTTTCTTAATGGTGCAATGGGCATATCGGCACTGCCATAAATTGTGAATGCATATATGGTCAGATTAAGGCCATTAAACTAATATAGAAACGTTATATGCAATAGTAAAAGTCTACCTCTTTAATAAAAGCTATGATCTTTCACTTGGAGCATTCATGGTCATCAGTACAAGTAAATCAATCAGAGAAAAGTTAGTGCACAAAGCTGTGTTGCAAATCTACTCATCAACTCTTAATATTTAACAGATATTAAACAAGGCCTGGCCGCTAGATTCCAACCAAAGAAATAAAGTAAAATTAGTGTATAAATCCAAGGAGCAGACAGTACCGAGCATTCGTGGTCATTAACACAAGTGAAGAAATCACAGAACAAGCGATGTACAAAACTGTGTTGAACAATCGATCTGAACATGGACATAAAATAACCAATACGTTGGCAAGTAAAATGTAAAGTTATTTATCTAGATATCACATAAACATGTTTATAATCACAATGACTGAAATGTATGAATAAGTACAATAAAGAAATAAACAGCACGCCGTGGCAAACTTAATAATTGTGTACAAGAGTTTCATGACTAAAATAACTAAATTTTTAATAGCAATCGAATAAACAAACTTTAAGCATTTCGATGTCATAATTGTCTCACAGAAATGCAAACACATGTGAAGATATACTTCAGAAATCACGTAACAAAATGTTCACTTGTACTAAGATAATGATAGAAAGTTGATAAACAAACATGGACCAATTAAGTAAATGAGAGAAAATGGTGAAAGACACCAAAGTTACAATTATAGAATAAGTTTAATAAATAAATAAATCAATCAATCAATCGATGAATAAATTTTGGAGTCCTCATCATGACAATTCCAAATATAATTTCTTTAGTTTAATGTGTAATTTAATACGAGTATTTCAGCCATCAAGAATTAAAGAAATAAATCAGTCTATAAATAAATGAATAAATAACCAAATCAGTCAGTCAATCAATCCATCATAATTGCATAAAAAACTTAAACCATTTAGTAATACAAGAAAATGAAGCAGTTTATAGTTTGACGAGAAAATGTAACACAAAAATAAGACACAAAAATGCTATCAAGCACTAACTTGTCAACAAGTGGAGTAAGCGAGTCTTTCATAAAGCGAAGAACTTCAACACGTTTCTCAGGATGAGACTGTACAAAAACCTTCAGAGTTCTCTCCTCCGCAGTCTGCAATGTTGCACTTTACATTTAATGCTCGATGATATCACTAAATAAAAAATATTATAAAATACTGTAAGTATATCTTCACTGCTTTTGTCATAATCAGACTGCATAAACATAATTATCGTACAGTTCTCCCATATACACACTGCACTGTTTAATATTTGCATTTAATGCTAAATAAATATTCACTAGCTATGACAGTACATAGGTAAACTGCTTGCATTCAGCGATAAATAAAACTTGTTTCTTACACACTGTGCAAACAGTTAACCTACTGGAAACATTTTGTCAGACATCTTATTCAACCTCTGAATAACCGAATGATTTTTTTCTTCTGCACATTTAACTCTGGCTTTTGACTACAATAAATGTGGATTTTTTGACGTGATAATAAATGACAAATAATAATTAAGCACACTATCAGGTGATAACTTACTAGCATGAAAATATGTTATTCCCAATTTATTTCACATGATTATCCACGACTTCTTTATCAACATACAATGACTTCAAGAACTAACAAAAAAAGCAACTCAAACCACCCCGCTGATCTCGGTCTTCCATCCCTCCAAGGTATGCAAATCAAACACCAGCCTGCCTGTGTCTAGTGTCAGCTAACATCATGTGATCTTGTAGCTTTGGGATTAGTTTCCATGAACAGCAGCTATACATGCCCTTTAACTCGTTCAATGCGTAGCTATAAGATAATTTTCCGTGAACAGCTTTTACACACCCTTTAACCCTTTTAACACATAGTTCCGAGACAGGTTTCAGTGAACAGGTGTACACACACTAACCATTTCAACCCCTTGGTTACACACACTTTATAAAGTTGTAAACTGCTGACATACCCGGAAGACAGAGAACGTTTTGCCATAAAACTCTGCAGCCATTGCAGTTCTTTGACTGGCGTTGGCGTAGTGATTGTATGCCAATTCCACTACTGTAGCTGCCTCCTATTATCATAACAGAGCATCCAGCTTTTTATTCACATCAAACAGATATGATACAGTACAATATGATATGGAATTTGCACTCAAAAACGGATAGACAAGCAATCAGTTTTATCTACCGTAATATGGACATAAAAAAACAGCAGCATTGTGGGTTAAAAAATTTGGTGACAGAAAGTGGCAATCTTTCAACAGACATCACAGCAGCAAATTTCTGACAAAGGAGAGAAAGGTGTTTAAAATTTCTAATTTCCCATAAATTTGCAGAAAAAAATGGTGGAAGTTCAGCTGCAAATTTTGCATTTCAGGAAAAAATTTTCTGACAAAAATAAAAATAGGAGCAAATTGTTACTGTTAAGCTTCTGCCATACTGCAATTGACAATGAAAATGTTTTAAACAAGATGTTGACATGGTCCTGAGACAGTAGCTGCAAGTAAATAGACAGCATGAAACAGTGAAAATCTAAAATATAGACAAACTGCCAGATAGACACAGCTACTGCAAAGCACACCCGCACCTTTCACCATGACGTATAATGAATCAAACATGTACTTATGTACTAGCATAATCAGTCGTTATTGGAAAAAATTCCCCTCCATTGTAAAATACTGCTCTTGGCCTGTGTCCTCGAGAAATGTTTTCCCCACTTTGCAATAATAATGACCGGAACGCCAGACAATATTTGTCCACCGTTCTATTCTTAATTCGTACCCGATGACGAAGCAGTTTCGGCAGTTTGCCTTGCATCGCAGCGAACACAAACTCATGATGAATCTTCAACCTTCGCATGTACACATATTAAACATAAACAATACAGACATACAAAGGTATGGACGAAAAGACAGACAGACAGACAAACTGACAAAACTGTGCATTCAGGTACACCCATTGAAAACAATCTTTGATGAAAACACATTATGCCTGCATCAACAACTAAAAAAGTATATTGGCCCAGTGCCGACATATTATGCAGCTGCCTGTCTGAAGCTGCCCACAAGACACAACTCTGACCCTTAAGTTTGAGCTGAAAATAGGCATAACAGTTATTCCTGTCCAGAAAAACGCTCACAGCATTTTCATCTTCTCTGCAAGTTTTCGTTCTCATGAGCAGCCCACATGAAAGTAAACAACGGGTAAGACCCATATTGCAGCCTACCAGGAAAAACAAAAAATAGTACTGGTTTAAAAGATTTACATTGTCTAGTGAATTAACATAATTTACATAATATAATGAATTAACAATGTCAAAAAAGCAAACACAAAACTGCTACAGACCCGTATTTGAAGAGCTTACTGATGAAGAACTTGGCATACTTGCACTTCATAATGTCAATCAAATCACCTGCAAGCGTCAAATTACAAAAAATTATTATAAAGCAAAAATACACTGGGTAAAAAGAGTGCTTCTTTATTTTGGCAGAGTTAAAAACAGCAATAGCAACAGCTAAAGCGGCAAGAAAAACACACATAAGCACAACTCACAAATAAAGCTACAGGATTTACAATGAAGAAACGGAAATAATGCTTATCTGTTCATTTGTAATAAATAAAATAAGCAATAATTCTTAACTTAGTTTGCATCAGTAAATAGCAAACTCATTAATTTCTTGGAAGCATAATTTTATTATACCAGCCTACAGGGATGGTTCACAAAACAGTGGAAAACAGTTTCTGAAACGACTGCTGCTAAACCACATTTGAACAATTATGTACACATGTTAAACACACTAAGCTCCAATTTTCATACACTGCCTGCTAAATCAATAAATAGTGGAATCATTAAAATAACAGATAACAGCATCATTGCTAATTAATCAAAAATACCAAATATCAAAAATATCAAAATACCACCTATGAAAAATTGCATTATGATAACACATCAGTAAATACTGGAACCTTTAAGTTCTTGAAAGATGGCATCCCTCATCTCGGGAGTTCCATGTTTGATGAGTGACTGAATGACTCGCGATGTATCGTGGGCAAATATCAATGACCTTGCATGTCCGTGTACCAGCTTATACAGCTCCTCAATACGCTTGTCCTTCCATTCTCCCTTCAACTCAGAACTACAATTATGTAGCCACATCAAGTCTTTGAAAAAACTCATAGGCTGAATCAGTAACTAACAATCTACAGGGTGTGCCAAAAAATAAGCTTCCAAGGCTCTAATTTTTGTTTTGTCCATATGTAAGTTACCAATTACTAAAATTCTTCCACACATGCAGTTGCACGGTGGCCTAGGTTTACTGCGTTATTTTAGCAATGTCTTGGTTTCTGCTGTATATTGAATAATATCATATATGGACCTGATTCACATGAACAATTGGTTAATGATTGACTATAGTACAAAAATGAATACAAAGCTACTATAGGGTAGATTAATGACAAAAAAAGCAGCAAGGGGATGTTAGACAAAAAATTCAGATACTGCTTGGAGAACAAAGCATCAGCTTGTGCTTCCGTTTCAGCATAATGCTACTCTTAGGAATTTGGCATTTTTAGGTTTAGTTATGTATTACCTTTGGTACTTTCAGCACATCTACATGGCAACAGGCACATGCAAATGCCTGCAATACTACAAGCATAGCACCCAAAGCTGTTTAATCTGCCCTTTCTACAGAATCTCCACAGATATTCACAGGAACAGTATATCAAAAGGCAGCATGACACATACCGCCGGCATTCTTCCCACAGAGCCTTGGCCTTTGCTGCCATCTCAAACTTTTCACTCTTCATCTTACGAATTTTCTTTCTCTCCTTCTTCTTCATCTGCTCCAGCTTCAGTTTCTTTGCTGTCTTCGCTCCATCTGAAACAGATTTTCCAGGCCCATTACTAAGAGCTCAAGCTACAAAATACAGTCTAATTCATAAATACAAAGACAACAAAGTCTTGATCATAATTTTACCAAATACTGCCTGATTTTTCAACACTAAACATCTGCAATAAGACATTCATAAAAGATCCAACCAATCCTTAAATTTGTCAATCCACTACCTTGTAAAATATTCAGCTTCAAAAACTAGTGCATTCTGTATCCTGGATTCACGCTGTCTTGCTAAAACACGAAGTCACCAAAAATTGTCTTCATGATCATTTTATTGTTCATTTTCCAAAAAATAAACAGATAAACAAAACTGAAAATGCATTAATATTTGACAATATTTTGAAGGAGTTAAGTGTCTTGTTTTTTGACTCACAGTATAGAAAAACGTTTTGCGTTTAATGACACCTGTCGGTAACAAAAATGGGTGACAACTAAACTAATATTCCCACTAGCACAGTAATGAATAGTTGACAAATACTGACAAAAAACCATCCAATTGCAATGAAGCAAAAAATTATACGAATAAGTCAAAACCTAGACAACAGAATATTCCTAGATTCCATCTGAATATCAAATACTGCAAGTCTACGATAATTATCAAGCCTAAACTCCAATGGTGCCTGTCTTATTGTTACAAAATACAAACATTTAACAA
>Ga0209671_1001770_pt1 | contig 18765 bp, 7 predicted proteins | sample WorMetHERISLAND2_2_FD_187401 | JGI IMG/M metagenome (GOLD analysis project Ga0209671, IMG submission 187401) | Marine gutless worms symbiont microbial communities from Max Planck institute for Marine Microbiology, Germany - Olavius geniculatus... | ecosystem: Host-associated > Annelida >...
CGGAGGGGGTTATGTGTGGCTCGATAGTCTAACGGTAACGTGCCGGACTTGTAATCCTGAGGTCACTCGGGAGCGCAGGTTCGACTCCGCACCGATACACTGCCGGGTAACGACCTTAGGCAACTTGTTCACACACATGTGCCTCTGTTCACCAAGCAGTATAACTTGGTACCGGTCAATGGGCGGTGATGCCCCGAGGCTGGGAAGGTAACCGTAGGTCTGGCGTCGCACTGGCCATGCGTCACGGACTCGAGTGGTCTATCCACTTACGGGCTCAACGGTTAACGTATGGGAAATGAGCACCCTGCCTATGCTCCTGATGGGGCACGGCCAGGTTTGCCTTTTTGACGGACGGGGTTGAATTTGGAGGACCTGAAAATGACTGACCGCGAAAAGCGGGTCTTGCAAATTCCAGGGCTGCGAATTGGTCGGTCATTTTTATGATCCTGCGTTTATAGGTGTAGCATTTTTAGTCGCAAGGGAGAGGGAAGCAAAAATTCCAAATTTTGCGGTAATTGCATGGTGGGCAAAATTGAAATTTTCATCTGTCTCTGGGGAAATTGCAACTTTCTTTCTTGCTTATTGTTTTAACCCGCGAAGCCGCTGGACATAGGCTAAGCGTGCTTCTTAATTCAGCGACCCGTTTTTGGGCAAAATCGCTTTAGGTACACGTTTTTCCGTAGCGTGGTCTGTCGTCTGTCACCTCTCTCGTCTGTCTGTCACGTTTGTGCACCTCACTTAAACTGTTCGACGGAATTAGATGCTATTTGACAGGTATTGCAAAGTACTGTGTTATGTAACCTCCTCAATTTCTAATAGGGTGTTTACACGATCCAGCAAACGTCCAGCATTAGCACGTGTATTTTTAATACATTTGCTGGAAGTTTGCTGGACGTTTGCTGGACGTTTGCTGGATCATGTAAACACCCTATGAAGGAGCGCAAAGAACGGCGTAACTAAACTGAGCTGACAGGGTTGAATGTTTGAAAAACTGACCAATGGGCAAGCTTACTGATCATTGGCTGACACGTACTTGAGCACAGTCAGCCACGTGATTCACCGACGCCGTTAGACGGTGCCTACTGTAATGCATTACTGCTTGTCCATTGGTCAGTTCGTCAATAACTAAACCATGTCAGTTCAGTTTAGTTACCTTGCTCTGTACGCGCCTTAATACCCCGTTTACACGATGAAGCAAACATGAAGCAAACTTAGAGCTCACGTCGTGCACGTGTATTTTGAATACGTTTGCTTCATGTATGCTTCTTGTATGCTTCCTCGTGTAAACGAGGTATAATACATATGTGTCGAATAGAGGTAACATTAAATACCGATGTTTTTTACAGCTGAACGGAACTCCGCCAGTCGACCCAACGCTGGGCGTCAACAACGAACCTTCTTGGCGAACATCTGCCGCCGGTATGTACGAATGGGCGAAGCCGTTTTTTGCAAAGACGAGTCTAAGACGAAAGTCTTTGACCAAAGTCCGACAAAATTTGCTGGAAATTTGCCAACTTTGGTCTAAAAGTTTGGTTTTATACTCCAGTTTTAGTGAAATTTGACCTCACCCAATGTCCAATTCCATGCGTGTATGTTTGGCAGCATCTCTTACGTAATTAGACTTACAGCCATTGTGTCAGCGTGCAATCAGCGATATGCTGCGAGCTTCTAGAGATTGTTTTAATAAGAAGCGCTTTCGTTGTATTGTTCTGCACAGATGTGGGGTTGTCTTATGTTATTATTACACGTTACAATAACGACTACGATTACCAAGGCTTTTTATTGAAACTAATGAGCCGCTGTGGGAGTTATTTTTTTTGGGGGGGGAGGAGAACTAAACCTCTAAATAGTGTAAGTTTAGTGGTGACCGCCTGGTCTCGATGAGCGAAGTTATTCTACTTGGATTGGTGGCTGGTTGCTGACAGCTAAACGATTTTTGTAGCTTCGATATGGGTTTCGTGAAGAGCTATAGACACCGTTTTTACTCGCGACAGCTGAAACTGCTGTAGCACGTGTTAGCCATCGCAATTCTGTCCGTCCGTCCGTCCGTCCGTCTATCTCTCACACGGGTGGATCAGTCAAAAACGGTGCAAGCTGCGAACATCATCATCATCATCGTCAGAAACTGTTATAGGCTGTCGCGCGTTTCGTGAGAATTAGCTCAGATTTCTTGTATGTCGTTGTATCGTTTTTCGTTGTAGCGGCAGCGGAAGACGCGTTGGCGGGGGGTGGACGAGTGTCTCAGCGATCTTCACAGTTGTCCAACGGACACGCGTCGTCAGTTCTTAGCAACGGCAACGTCACCGCTCAGCGTACTTCCAACTTGCAGGCCTCGCCGCGCGTCACCATCCCAGACGGTATACAGAACAAGTCGTTGAGTGGCTTTGAATGGACTCATAGATTGAAACGATAACTTTATAAGTTACGTAAATTCATCGAAAAACAACCTTTTTAATTGGATAATCGGCAACCGGTGCTGCCTTCTTCGGAATGACTGTCCGCCAAGTGTCGCTGCGGCGGACAGTAAGTAATCATCGACGTGTGAAAGTTGATAGGACCCCTCGTCTTAGCTCATCGACTTGTCTTGTTCTGTTCTAATGGGTATCGCTTTCCTGATCCACCAGTCCATCCTATTGCTTTCTCTGTCAGCCGCAGCGACACCTGGTGGACAGTCGTTCCGAAGAAGGCAGCAGCGGTTGCCGAAACGTCAACAATTATCCAATTAAAAAGATTGTTTTTCGATGAATTTACGTAACTTATTAACTCGTTGAGTGGCGTGGTAATGTAACGATTAGGACGTTTCACTTGCGATCGCGAGTTTGTGGATTTGACTTCCGGTCGGGTCGCTATCAAGTGGCTATTACTTGAATGGGTGTCTGTCTTTGGACAGATAAACCATGTCGGTATTATAACCAACACCAAGGTCACCTCAGCCTTCCATCTCTCTGGGATGAGTAAATCGAGTACTGGTCTGCCTGGCTGGGGTTAAGGCGGGGCGCATTCACCTGTATCGTGTGGCACGTAACACTGTGCGATCCCACATTTCAGGGCAGGTGACGCTCCGTAGCTCTCAGATGGGTTTCCCATGAAGAGCTATAGCATTTAGCCATTTGATCATTCAACTCCCGCAGTGAAAATCATAACGATAGGCTTCCAGCGGCGTTGTCTGTTAAGAAGGACATGTCTTCGGTAAATTTTGGTTTAAAATAGGCTGAGAATTTCCGAATTTAAAAATTTGGGGGGGGGACAAAATTGAATTTGTTTAGCGTGGATATGTTCTCTGCCTGGAACCTACAATTTTCTCTTCCCAGTTATTTTAACCACTACTCTGCCGCTTAGAGTGGAGGATCAAACTTGATTCGAGTATTGAAGATGGCATGAGCGAGTGGTTATCGAGTGGGTTTATATACAGCGAAGTTGAGCGAACGTAGGAGTAGAGGTCGCTGCTTCCGACTGTGACTGTCGCTGACAAGTGACACAAGAAGCTTGGCTTCCGCTCAGAAAACCGGGCATAACTTGCATTTCTTATTCTCGTTTTATCATAATGCTGCAGCTCTTTAGAATTTAGCTGTTAATTCGGTGATTATTATGGTAATTACGCTTGGTCATATATCACGTCGTTTGTAAGATTAGGCGATTTACTGGTTGCAAATCGCCAATTTTCTCTAGGCTTACCCCTCATTTAACGCCCTCAGTCGGGCAGACTTTTTTTTCAATTTCTGGAAGAAACTTTACGGATCCTGAAACTAGAGTCTTTCTCGCGGAGCCAACCATGTAGATTTCATCATCTTAGCTTGGATCGTTTTGATAGAGCATTAGAGTGTGACAGACAGATAGAAAAACACACCTAAGCCATAGCAAAAAATAACACAGGTGCATAAGCCAAAATTCCATTACGCCGACTTGCACCGAGGGGAAGTTTCGGTGAAAGTCGCGACAAAAGTTCGCGAACCTTGTCGCAAAGTTGGCGTAGTGCAATTTGGGCTATGGCAAGCTATGCAGACGGCGTGCAAAAATGATGCTCTACTTGTGCAGATCCTGTGTTGGATGTGGGTCCGGGCAACGGACAGAACGGTCAGAACGGCCAGATGAAGTCATCGCTGCGTCGACCGTCGGCGGCTGCCCAGAACGATGGCGATGACCAACCCTTCTGATAAAGAATATTTCATCCGCCGATCACACATAGTGACTCGGTGCATGCAGCCGATAACGACGAATTAATAGCGAAATCAGCAGCAGCTTTCTGTCTTCAGGGCCCCGTAGCGTTGTGACTCGAGGGGGGGGGGGTAGGAGACATCTCCCCTAAATATTAGTGGCTGTAGGAAACTTATCGGAAAGTCTTCTTGTCGACACATTTGCGTTCGAAAATTCACAATTTGGAGCTGAAAACCAACAACGTTGGGGAAATTTAAAGGTGAAATTAAAATTTTGAGTACTTTGTCAGAAATTCAAAGCGCCTGTCGAAAAATTACAAGTTTTCCTGTTCCGCCTCCTTTTTAAACCCACGACGCCGCTGACAGGGCTGAATTTTTAAACCTGTTCGGTAAAAAATGTAGAGCCCTCGCATTTATTTTCTGATATTATTGTACGAAGACTAAACTCGGGCCTATCTTGAATTCATCGTTGTAACTGTACTCAGTTTTGCCGCTTACATCTGATTTTAATACGGTTTCTTAAATAGTGTTCGGATGCGTACGGAGCGACAGAAATAAAAAAAATAAAATGAAACGAAAACCGGAAACGCGGATTTCATATTTTTTCGTTTCGTTTCTGTCGTTCTGCACCAAGGGAAATTTTAAATGACGCAACACGCCATGCACACGTCAGAAAAAGTCACAATGTTGTTCAACATTGTACGGTTTGTGATCACTGGCGGCAGGTGCCCCCCCCCGACACTTTAGAGATTTATTTAAAATAATGTCAAAATGCACCAAAAGACGTTGTTGTCACACAGGAAATCCAAAAAATTTTCCGAGACCCCTTTTTCGTGGGAAGGAGATACCCCTCCCCATACCTCACCCATCATGTGCCCCCATTACAACTAAACGCCGCTGTCTGTGGCGACCCATTTTTGAGAAAGCCGGGCCAAACGTTTTAAACATATTTAAATTCGTCTGCTTGTCTTTTGTGTCGGCCAGCTGATGTAACAAATAATGAACTTATTGGAAAAGTAAGCATGAAGAATAAGCAATCATCTTTGTTAACTATCTAGGCAAACATCGCAAACAACGATAACCACCGTATTGTTCAGTAATGTAGGTCGACTGACAATAATTATTATAGTACACACGCATGTCGCATAAATATATTTAGGCTTAATTATTATACATTTATTTATACATTCACATACGTTTATTTATTGTCACTTAACAACGGTAGGACAGAGCGCAGGACTAAAATCAGTATGCAATGGCGAACCCAAAAGTTTTTGCGCGGCGTAGGGGTACAATTTCCGTCAAAAATGGGCGATCTTGGATCTCTGTCCGTGAAAATTTGGGATTGCGTCGCATTTTTTGCGTTTCTGCGTAAAAGAGTTATTTTCGATATGTGGAATTTTAAACAGTGTGATGTAAACGGTATCAAACCTCACATTAAGCGTCTGTGTGGCGTCTTTTTCAACTGGCGAATGGATGCAGGTCTAATATACACTGTGTCCCAAAAAAGTCCCACTTTGTCACGGTTCATAACTTCGCTGAAAATTAACCGATTTTCGGAATTTTGTAACCGGCGTATTTCCTGGACAATTAGCAATAAGGTGGTTATTAAATATCCCACCACACATTAACTGTGTCGCTACACTACCGCGTGAAACAATTTTTTTAAATCACTAAAATCACTATAATACATGCGGAAAAGTATATTATGAAAATGTTTTTACCAAATTTTTATGCAAAAATCAAATTATGTTTAATTTTTTGATACATTTCTAATGTTTGTGAATAAAAGCGGGCCATAGGCGGATCCAGGAGTTGAAGTTGGGGGCCGAAGGCGCGAGCGGAGTCGAGGCGCCAAAGGCGCCAAGGAGGGTGGGGCGAGGGGATGATGATGATGAAGGACGAATCAACTTTAGCGTGGCGTTAAGTTCTAAGACTACAAGGACACGTAACAATAAGCTTAAACAGTGAAGTCACGTAATAGTAGTCAGCGCAATGAGACGTTCTTAGTCATGTGTTCCTTAATACATAAGGGGAGGGGGTGTTCTTTTCCCCATAGGGGGGGAGGTCTGGGAAGGGGCAGTGCCCCCTTCTCAGAATTTTTTTTGAGATTTGTGGGTCAAAATGGCGTATTTTCGTGCACTCTTTGTGCTAAATTTCGTTTTGTTTCTATGACCAAAACAGTATAGAAATAAACCAGAAATACAAGGAGTGCCATGGAGATTGACTTGCATGCGATAAAAAGTGTTACTTAGGGGTGTCTATCCCTTTAAGTCCTTGGAGCAAGTTCTCCCCCTTAACTCAAGGTGAGGCGCCGCAGGCGTCGACGTGGTGGGAAATGGAAAGACAGTATCCCCCTCCCTAGCTGACTAGAAGTTTGGGGAAGCGTCGTGAGCTCCCCCAGCGGGGTCCGGGGCATAGCCCCGGCGATAGACAAATTTGGTGCATTCTGAGCATCACAGAACACTTCTGCTCGCAAGATATCATAAATATATCAGAAATGCAGAACAATAATAATATTCAACTTCCCTCTTAATTTTCCCAAAAAACTCCCCTCTATTTTTTTCTTAGAGCATTTGAATGGTGTAGACGCCTCTGGCGTTATTGATTGTTTATTGTTGCTGACTTTTACGTAGACGTAGCCAAAAATTGGAGTCAAAAGAGGCGAACTAGCCCCAAGGGCCAAAAATTGAGGCCGCCAAGTCCAAAGGTGAACTTTTTGGGTATAGGGGCTGTTCGCCGGGTCCCCGGTAATTCCTAGACTGCATCTGATGGAATATCGGTTGCGACAACTGCGCGGGAATATTGACAAAAAACGACTTATTCTTCCCATTTTTTACTTTTCTTTTCTTAACATTCCTCTATGTTCTTAACGTTTTCTATTTTTTAACAAAAAAAAACCTGCAGTAAAATTATATCAAAAACTTCGAGAAGCACTTTTGAAACCAGAGAAACGAATCAATAGGTCATAGTAATGGTAGTTAACTTAGTCTAAATATTGAAAACAGCTTTTTTATCTAGCACATTTTGGTTAATTAAATGCTATGATCTTATGACCACAGTTAAACTAAAACTAAACAAAAATTAAACTGCATCGATAGCATCAGGCATTAGGTGAGAGGTTGAACAAATTATGGCCAACTTTTTTATTCATCGCTTATTACTTTTTTTTTATTTCTGCCACGTTTTTTACGTTTTTAACGTTTTTGTATTCTTTGGAAGGTTTCTTCATCTATGCGCGGGAAGAAGATGCGTTGCGTAGGCGGATGTATTTTCTGACTGATCAAAGAGGTAACGACGGAGATCGGTTGATGCAACAAGCACGCGGCGCGTGTTTCTCAAGACATTGAAGCTGGCTGGTTGCCAGTGGCGTGGACAGGGGGGAAAAGGCCAGGGGCCCCAGCCCCCAATCCTCCGGACAAAACATAAGTATAAAGCTGAAATGCACCAAATTTAATTTCGGCTGGGGTTCCCCAGACCAACTAGCTGGATTGTAGGAGGTCCTACTTCCAAGAAAAGAAAGTGAAGGGGCAAAAGGGGAAGAAAAGGGAGGGAAAACAAAAAGAAAAAAAGAAGGGGGAGGGAAAAGAAGCCCCGCAATTGAAATTTTTGGATCCGCCACTGCGGGCTGCTAGCATGACGCTAGTCAAAGTCGACGTCACTCCACACTTTGACGTCAGTCGTCAACAGTAGGCCTACTCACTCGTCGACGTCTTAACTCATCTTACAACAACACGCGAAAGAGCGAACTTCCGGATTCCGCGGGCGTTGGCGCTTCGACTCTGGGCGATATCTTATACCCCGTTTACACGATGAAGCTGCATAACTCGACGACCTGGCTCTAGTTAGCTGGACAAACCAGCTTGATGTTTGCTCGATGTTTGCTTGATCGTGCAAACAGGGTATTAACTGCCATAGTCCGTACTGACGATGTGCGATAGTAGATTAATCTAAATTTCCAGCTTTTCTACTAGTTTTAGATATGACAATAAATAATAGCAAGCAGAAAGCAGTAAAATAGTATAAATGGCGAGTTACAACAGCCTGGCAGAGAAGGGAGCAAGAAACGGCACTTGTTTCGATTTTTGTTTGACGAGAAATTGTCTTCTTGTCAAAAATCTTCATTTCGAAAATACAAAAGTGGCAGCTAAAATTTTTTTCATTTTGAAGAAACTAAGGGACAAAATTGAAGTTTCAATGCAAACTAAAAAAATTTTTAGCAGTCATAATTTTTCTCTGTCGGAAATTTGCAACTGTCGAAAAATTGCAAGTGTTATTGACAAGAGTAAGTAACAATATGTAAGACATGTTACATAAAAACAAAGTACAGTGTTATAATTTATACGAGCGTAAGTCATGTAACAACGCAGTGACGCTAACTGTATGTGCTTAAAACCAACAAGATGTCGACGCGCCGAGTGCCGACATATATGCGGCCGTTTTTTTGTTGCCGGGGGTCTCGAGCGCCGACAGTAAACTACACGTGAGCGTGATAATAAGTGGACTTAGTCTGCAGTCGGCGCTGGAGCCGCCCAACGCTCCTGAGCCGGCGCGTGCGTGATCCGTGAGCTCGTATGCTATAAATCATTTCTTGAGGTGTTGACCTTGATTGTTGACCTTTCAACTTAATATTAGCACACCGCTTTTGTTTCTGTCTTGGTGACCTTCACAACACATTTGGTTTTCAACTTTTTAAAACAATTATTTTGATTTTCAAGCAGCAAGCGAAGAATTATGTCAAAATGTCCTGGATTTGGAACAAACAGCTTAACACAATATTGCCCAGAAGTAGCTGTACGTCATATTAAGCTTAGCCTATGCAAGCAAGATTCAGTTTAGCCGGTCAACGCATCTGTAGGTTGTCAATTACTCTACAAATCAAGCGACTAAACCCGGCAAACATCCATCATCTGGAGAAAACGCGCGCTGTTACTTTTTATAGCGACGTGCGTGTTCTCGGTTCGGCAAAAATAACTCGCTACGATAAGTGGGTGCCGCATAGCTTAAGCTCACAACATTGCCACATACGAATCTGTGGAATAACTTAGTCGTCGACGACGTCCCATATGATGCTGTTTAACAATGAAACGATTTTTGTTAATACTTGAGGAGCAATTACATTATCATGTAGCAAAAATAAGTTAGTAAACTCGGTCAAAAATCGAGCTAAATAATTCAAATAAACCTATAAAACATGACGCACAAATCTGTTAACCACTGGTGCGTGCTTTATATAAGCTACACAGCAAAAACCTATAATTTATCTCCTTTTCGTTCAACGGCTTGGTAAGTAAAAGGTTAAAGGTGGTGTTATAGCTGTTAATGGAAGCCATTTCAGAGTACGGAGCGTCACCTGCCGTAAGGGATCACACATCACACTGTGTTACCTGCCACTCGACACAGGTGAACGCGCCCTGCCTTAACCCCAGCCAGATAGGCCGGTACTCCATTTATCTAACCCGGAGGGATGAAAGGCTGAGTTGACCTAGGCGGCTGGTTACATACCGAGATGGTTTACCTGCCTGCAGGCAGTCATCCATCCAAGTACTAATTGAGCCCGGCGTAGGTTAACTTCGTTGATCAGACACAACGCATTACCACTACGCCACGCCACCAAGTTGCGGCAGTTAGGGCTATTAACGGTTGCAGCTGCTGCTTTAGCGACGTCGCGACGTGTTGGCTGACTCCGGCCGCTGCAGATGAAGAGACGCGATTCTGTATAAACTACAGATGAAAAGCACAGAGTGATGAAAAAGTGAGGACATATCACGTGAAAATCTTTAATGCAATAAAGTTAATGGGGTCTGAAATTTTTCCAGAAACAAGAATTTTAGATTAGAATGACATCATCGCTATTAGACGACAGAATACTCCTGGACGTTTCCCATAAACTGTGCTTTTAGACTGATGGTATTGTCACAATACAGTCGTTATTGTGTTGAATTTGTGGAGTTTTGTTCTTTACTGCATGCGACAAATTTAGAACTTACAACTTTATTTCAGTTTTATCTTACATGTAGAAAATAGAGAAAACATTTGCTAAATATTTTTTCCAAAAGATTTTTTGACTGTTTTGCACGTAACCACGGCTATAACGAAATTACGAAACGCTGGAGAAATGTTGCGACTATCGTATACGCCAAAACCGCGCGCACGCAGTAGTCTAGTTGAAGGCTACACTCTTTCTCCTGTGCACTTTACGACGTATTTTGCTGGACATTGGCCTTCCGTGCGTCGGTTTAGGCTGAGCTGGGAGGGAGTCTTCACGGAAGGAAGGAAGGAAGGAAGGAAGAATATAGATTACCGCGTATAGGTCGGTCAGCGCGGTGAATAATACATTGAACGGTGTTGGGGTGAGGTCTGCCGGCGTGCGTCTGTCTGTTTGAACGAGAGATAACTCTCTCATTATTTATTGAATGACATCTGCAGCACGTGTGGCACCAGAGGGCGCAGCTCAATAGACGCACAACATGCACGACGAGCTGTAGAGCTCAGCTATCTATTCTACCAGTGGACCCTATAGACCGGCGTTTCTATGTACATGTACGTCGTGATACTGTGGGAACGAAATAACTTAACGGCGAATATGATGCCTGCTTTAAACTAAGCGCAGGGTCAAAACATTCTAATATTTAAAAACATTAATGTTTTAAAATGTTTTCGAAGTTTTAGTCTACAAAGAATAGGGCATATTTTAACACCTATATGGAAACATCCTGTACACCAATCTTCGCGTCACATCGACACATTTTACGCGCGAGAGCTAGCTCGCTATAGCGCGTATTAGCTGTGGTAATTCTGTGCGTCCGTCCGTCTGTCTGTCCGTCGATCCTGGTGTCACGACCCGGTACCGTTCCAATCCCAGGTGAGATAAAAACTTCGGGTTTTCACCATATGATAGCTTAGTGTCTCTATAGTATTTCGTGACAAAATTTCATCCCGCCGGGTGAAGAGGGTCACCCCGAATGAGGGGGAGAAAGATGGGCATGCGCAAGCCTGACTAGTACACGTACCCGTCGTAAGTCTAACTTTATTCGCAAGATGGCGCCAAGCAACTAAGTCGTTATGCGATCGAGATTGAAGATCGGTATTTGTGTATTAACTTAGCGTGAACACCCCAATTTTAGCCAAATTACTGAATGGATTTAAAAACTGTTTGGACCGCTAGAATCTTTATCCAACAGGCTTTACATCGGTACCGCGGATTCGCATATCTATAGACTTAGTGGAAAATGTGAATTTTGACTAAGTATAGGTCGAAAAGGGGTGTGGCTCCCGTACACGACGTCGGACGAATATCGCACATTTTGTCAAAGTACGCGAATTAGAACGAACGGCGAGAAATACTAAATATCGCATTTATTAGTGCGATATATAGGAAATTTGGTGATAACGGTTTTTATGGAAACGTAATGAAAAATATGACATCGATCATCGGCGATCGATTAGACCTACGGGGCACCTTTACGTAATTGGGGACTCATAGAAAAGTGGATAAGAAAAGGTTATGGCTCCTTTTTGGCTACATCTTAATAACTACCACTCCGATTACTACGATGTTGACGGCTACTAAAAAAAGAAAGGACTGAGTATTTTAGGAATAGGTGTTAGAATTTATATAATGGAACCCTGTCTTAGCGGTAACCTAAGGAAAGATGCCGTTGAATGACGTGTTTTTTGGCGAAATTTGGCTATATTATTATAACAAGCAATAGTGACATGCTTGCTAATGGTATCAGCATCCATAACCTTGCATGACCTTGAACCTAAAAAATGGACGATTTAGTGATTTTGTGCAATTTTTGGCTGCAGAAGAGTGAAGTCCGACGAAATGGATGGAGATGAACCGATGTTAGCTGCGAACAGAAACTGTCATAAGCTCTCGCGAATCTCATGAGCATTAGCTCAGATTTCTTGTTTTTTTTTGTTTTTGTTGCTGGGTAAATGACGTGACGTCAGAACTCAAAAACTGCGGCTAAAATGAAGAATTAAATCTGATTTATGTTATGAATTGCACAACAAATAATAATCCATAAAACTGTACTTTTAAGGTTTTTTAGACCTAGATTTTTTGAACCAGTATTTCAAGACTACCTTGGTGATAAATATGGAACGGTTTATTGAAGTACTTGTATCCTTCATTTTGCATGATCGTAATTAAACAATGCGCCTGAAATATCTGTGTATCTCAGCTATCAGTCGGCTGATCTTGGTAGTGACTGACTGTTATTAGCCGACCGTACTTAAGTAAAAGTCGATCTTTGGTACGGTTGTCGTCCGTTCGTCTGTCTGTCAGTCTGTCCGTAACGGATGTATTGTGACTAAGCGTTAGGTCGTATAGGGAAAAACTTTTTATAGTAATAACTAGCCGTGTGTTTTAAACCTCGGCATGCATCATTTCAGCAATGTAGTGCAGGGAAAACATTTTTGAATTCGCGGTTAAATAGAGGATAGGAACAAAAATGTGTTTTTTCAACAAAAAACTAGTCATATCTCGGAAACGGTAAGAGATACGGCCAAGGTTACTGTTAATTACTAATAAGAAGTAGCATACGCCATTTCAGATAAAATGAAAATTATCGACCTCGGATGACTTTGAAGGTCACTGACAACCAGTACGATCGGTTATCCTAGCGACAGCTGGGCTTCTTATATATTCTTTTTGTAACAGCGCACACTTCTCTGCTTCACATTTCACCCAGGTCATCATTCGGGCATCAACACGTGATGCCCCGTGACGTCACACTGGTTCTCTTCAACGTTTAGCGTCAGCACCAACTGCTTGCGGCTAAACAGATGAGAGAGAAAGAAGAAAAAAGGTGCGATCCAGGTGAAAGGAAAAATAATCGTTGTCCGGTTTTATGACGAAAACAAATCTGCTGCACTCTAAACTTGGCAATGGACGCTGTATCATTGTTTCTTATTTCTTACTGCATAAATTATTGTAACTACTTCGATAGCCTTCCTAAACTTAATATGATAGCACATACGAGTAATTACGAACACTGTAGACAAAAGTAATAGACTAATAGTTAAAACGTGCAGTATAATTTATTTGATGTCATGTGCTCTGCATGTATATCGAGTCGCTTTGTACAACCAAATTTATATGAACTAGAGAACTATGTCGATTTAGTGCCGACATACTGTGCGTCTGTGTTCCTCTGACCTTCGACAATTTGAACTGCAAATCAGCATACCGCTTACACTTGATTCCGCGCAAAACATTAAAACCTATTTCGGATTTTCTATGTTTTTTTGCATTTGAGTTAAAAGGCTAAAAGCCAGTATGCTATGTAATGGACAGAGAGACAGGCAGAAGGAGGGACGAACGGACAAGGCACGCATTGCGGCCCATGAGGACGTAATACGCGATTAAATTTGTACAAATAAGTTTGTAGATTTGTAATAAAGTTGTACGCAAAATCAAGCGGCGCTGTGTGGCAGTCGACTTTAGCAGCTATTAGTCATCGTAAGTCGATGGTTTTCTCAATGATTTTCTCAAGCGTCTTTGTCTTAACTGCGCCTGCAGTGCCATGAAGGCAACTCTCCGTGCAGGCGCTCACAAGGGTCAGACTCCACTAGTCTGATTACTTGTAGATTAGTTGGGCAATAAATCGCACTGTAAGCGGTACTAGCCTATAACATAATTGTTGTCTCAACATTTTGTAAATTTGTTGCAAGTCTTCGACTTTTATGGGGTTTGTTCTACAATTTCTCGCAGGGGCATCGTGACAGCTATACCCGGGTGGGGCACCCTAAATTTTTGGATGTCAAAAAATTGTCCGATAACATTCTTCTTGTCGGAAATGCTCGTCCAAAATGCAAAATATGCAGCTAAAATCCAACATTTTAGAGAACGAAAATTTTAGCCGCAAAATTGAAATATCGAGCACTTATAAGCAATCTCTTTTTTAACTCACAACGTCGCCGAAGACAAGTGGTGTTCATGGATTTCCCTGTAGACTTTCAACTTGCGTATATCTCCCCCAAGTGAACGTAGTAAAAATTAGAGGAGATTAAGAGATTAGTCGTTCTGTCCGTCGTTCGGTGTGTGCGTACACGATGACTTATAGTAGCAATGACGTCATTGCACCAACAGCACAAGTAGCAACGCCGGCTATTACATTTTTCGCCCTCCTCTCCAGCGAAGCGGCTTTTCCTTCTGCCTCCCCTTTCCTTGTGTTTGAATCACTTTACTTGGCGCCTTCTAGTTATATTTATTTTACAGATTCATTAAAAGTGACAAACGGCCGAAGCCACCAACATGCCACAACAAAATTACAGTAAGCTTATCTATAGGCCCTCCTACACCTTGATTTAGGGCCTAGTTGTATAGCGATACAGTTGCACAACATGTTGACAACGATTCGACGTCAGTGGAATCTGGGCCTATCTCGATGCGCTTCGCGGCGCTACGGTCATGCCGAGTTTCGCCCGGTAGCAGGCGGCGGTCGGCGCCTCTCGTGCGGCGGTCGATCTGTTGGCAAATAAACGCAAAACACCGCGGACGGACTCTCGCTCGGTCAAGCTATTGGTGAAGCTATTAGCTGTGTGTTAGCGCGTCGGTGTCGCGCTGAGCACTGCACGGTTCGCGTGCCAACGCAAGATTTGTTTCCCCGCAGGTGGCAAAAGCTTGAGTTTGGGCCTAGACCCGACCGCAGAGAGAAAGAAAGAGAGCGCGCGTAGTTTTGCCGGTAGACTACACGTCGACGTATGCGCTGTGAGTGATCTTCTGCCTTCGACGAACTGGTATATTGCGACATTTTGTACTGCACCTTCTTTGACGCTGTATTATAAGACGGTTGGTACCTGACCGCTAATTCACCCGCACCCGAATTATTATCGTTAACGCTAACGCTAACCATATGCCTAAACCTGACTCTAACCCTGAACTTAGCGGTTATTTTGGGAGCTGGCGAATTAACGGACAAGAACTGGACGACTGCTGCACTAAGGCAGTTTTTAAATTAATTTTTATGTTTTGCAATATAACTGTAGGCTTACTTCTATCTCAGTTTCGCTCATTTTATTTTCATCCGAAACATTTGCTAGATTAAACTGACAGCTTTTTCTGCCATTTTTTCAGCGCAAATTCATATTGTAGGTTTATTGTATTGTAGCCGATTTCCGATCTAACATAATAAAAGTAATATTTAAAACAAGCTCAGATCGTTCCGGTACTATTTTCACAACTTTCAACTGCAGGCATGCGTCGTAAAGCAAACTTTGCGATCTGAGAGTAGTTTAAATACGATACCGCACTGTCTGGAGTGGTATAAGCTCGTACTACATACTAGCTTATTTACTGCAGCAGTGTGATATACAGTAAATAACTTTTTTGCGGAAAAAGGCAAAAATATATTGCACGTAACTTGATTCGCACGGCGCCCAGTTATATCCTGTTTACACGATGAAGCAAACATGAAGCGAAGATAAAGCAAACGTATTTTAAAAAAACGTGCACGACGTGTGCTCTAAGTTTGTTTCGTGTTTGTTTTTTTTTGTTTGCTCCATGTATGCTTCATCGTGTAAACGGGGTATTAGTTTTTTTTGCATTTGTTGGCTGTGCGAAATTCCTAACGAATAAAAAAGGCATTCCTAGTGCACGAATCGGCCTAAGTTAATCTGAAAGTTCAATATTTCGAATTTTTTAAGGTTATTTTCCTGTACACTTCTACAACAGAGATTTCTACATTTCCTCTCCATAGAGTTAAAGTCAGCGTTAAAGTTAATAGGGTGTTTACACGATCCAGCAAACGTCAGCAAACTACCAGCAAACGTCCGGCATTAGCACGTGTATTTTTAATACATTTGCTAGAAGTTTGCTGGCCGTTTGCTGGATCGTGTAAACACCCCATAATAAGGTTAATGCATGTTGCAGTGCACACATTTGGACTATCACAGCTTCGGATTGTATAGACACGCAACTGTAACACAGCCGCCATCAAACGAGGTGCATTGATCGTCTTAATACCCGTAATATATACATCCTTCATCAAAGCGAGCGACTGCACGACGACGACAAATCGTCCCACAATCTACCGGTGCACACAATGTCGTCCGTGCGAGGGGGTGTGACGACACATCATCAGCGCGACACGACGTTCACAAAGATCTTCGTCGGAGGTTTACCGTACCACACGTCCGACCAGACCCTGCGCAGCTACTTCGAACCATTCGGAGACATCAACGAAGCCGTGGTCATCACCGACAGGCAAACTGGCAAAAGCCGCGGATATGGCTTTGTAAGTCACTTCCTATACAAAACTGTTTATTTCACATCAGCAGAATTTCTTACAATAAACTGTAGTGATTTCGTGATTACGTGTATTTTCTGTATTTTTGGAGTCAGTTTCCCCCCTCTTTTTCTCCCTCTTGTGTTTACTTTTATGTTTCAGTTTGGACTACAGTAAGAGCAGTTGTTGCCCTTGCAGTTATCCCTGCTGTGTCACTGCTAATCTTATACAAGCCGAGTTATAGCGCATTTTGTCTTAAATTTCGTTGCCATAGCAACAAGGGTCGGTCGGAGAAAAATTTCATTGGCAGCTTTCGATGGCCTAACCCCGAAGCTTCCCCAATAGGCGCAAAGATCTTGCAGATATCCCTTACAGAAGCCGCGTTATAGCCCATTTTGTCTTAAAAATTTAAAATTCGTTGCCATGACAACGAGGGTCAGTAAAGCGTTAATATAAATGGCACTAAGTGGATCGGATGATCGGTTGCTGAGATATGGCCGTTTGAAGTTCTTCCAGGAAGGCTCTTCCAGGAACGGAGGTCGATCGTCGGTCGGTCGTCAATATTCATTACACTGATCTCATGTAGACTACTCCTCTTCGCTACGTAAGGAACGTGACGTGCGCGGAGTAAAAAGGTGTCACTATTCGGACCCACACGGTAGCCTATAATTCCCGAGCGCTAGCATTATCAAAGCACGCGCGCCAGACACTAAGCTTATACCTAACAGACCATGGTTGTATACGTGTGCGGTATGAAACATTGGTTTCTCGGGCGCGCATGTAACAGATAAGTCTGGACCGCCCCGGTCGGCACTTCTCGATCGAAAATTATCATCGGTCCGTAAACGACAGGCCGGTGTCACATTAAAATGTCTCCTCCAGGAAAAATCCTCTCGGGGAGAGATAATCACGGATTTGATATGTCTCCCCCTTATTGAAATATAGCCGGTTCCATAAAGTCTCCCCATTATAAGATCGTCCCCCCAGAAAAGTCTCCCCCGGCCGACAATTTAGCGGTAAAATCCGTCCCGCTCGGGCGGCCGCCGGGCGGGGCGGATTTTTTTCTGAGGGAGGGGCGATCTTGTAACGAGACACCGTCAAGACCTATATGTACAAGTGTAGCAGATTATCGGTAGGCCTATATCGGTAGCGCGCCGCGCAAGTTTTCTATGCAGCCGACAGCGTGCTGCTTTAAATCCCATCCCATATTCCTGCCACTAATAGTGCTAGGTCTGTGCCTAAAATACTAACATCTGTATACCGCTAAATACTGTCAGCGTTTAACAAGTCTACTGATATTGCTGATTTTTCAAAGTCCAGCAACCACAGTAGTCTGATATCATGTTAACTCAACAGGTTTCAACACTGTCCATACAGTGTATCAAGGCATAATACGCAGTAGATCGTGTTGAAACGTAGTTATTTTACGTCCGCGATCGACGGTGAGTTCTGCCTGAGAACGGGTGCTGTAAACAGTCTCGAGTCAGGTTTCGGCCGTCGCGCTTGAATGAAGTGAGATTGGGAGCGGTTATAACACTCCAGGCACTACAGCGAGAAAAATATAGGTCATGAATTGAAGCGTGATTTAACTAGGTAAGTTGATATGATTCTTACAATAACTGATACTCTGTTTCGTCAGGCGTAAGTTATAAGAGAAATACGAGTGCATTTCGCTCTCAGACTGATCGCCGTGGTTAGAGTGTCGAACTCTTATAACTTTCAGATTGCGGTTTAAATCTCGCCGTAGGTGATCATTAGCAAGCAAGTTACTTATTTATTGCACGCTCAAGTTAACTCAGCTTCCTATCCTCAGCGGGACGGGAACTGAGTAGCAGCTTACAGACTACAGGACAAAGACCTATATATATATATATATATATATATATATAGTGTGGCTGATTGAAGCCGCGTTATGTCATAGCTGCAAACCGCGGATCCAACTGTTCGCAATGGATGCCCGCATAGTGCGCTGCGGTATATCATTAGCTCATGGCAATCATCTGCTACTTCTGAGATTAATCAGCGCATATGGTTACGAGTTTGAGTTATGTAAGCACCGCTATAATATTAGGATTAAGTTTCGGACTTTCCCTTTACCTGTATTGTTGGCGTATACAGGTAACGATGGCGGACGAAGCCGCAGCTCAAAGGGCGTGTAAAGATCCTAATCCGATCATCGACGGTCGAAAAGCCAACGTTAATCTGGCTTATCTCGGGGCCAAGCCTAGACTTCCAGTCGGTGACATTCTATGTACGTATGTTCACAACATTCTAGCATTTCCGTTTTCGTGCAGTTAAGTAATCTGTGCTAATGATTTCCACAGTCATTACATGTGGACGTCTTGCAAATTAAATTGCGCACGACGTTATAC
>Ga0209671_1001771_pt1 | contig 18764 bp, 8 predicted proteins | sample WorMetHERISLAND2_2_FD_187401 | JGI IMG/M metagenome (GOLD analysis project Ga0209671, IMG submission 187401) | Marine gutless worms symbiont microbial communities from Max Planck institute for Marine Microbiology, Germany - Olavius geniculatus... | ecosystem: Host-associated > Annelida >...
CCCAACTAACCCTAATAGTAACCATAACCCCACGACACCTAACTCAAACCCTGACTAAACTCAACATAAACTCGAGCAAACGCCGGGAAACGGCAGACCTCGCCGACAGCAGCGCGAAACTGCGAGTTGACGGCCAAGTAGAGTAGAAAGTTGAAGGAGAAGTTGACCGTCTGCATGGCGTTGGTGACGACGATCGTTGCTCGCAGCCAGTGCTTGTCCGTGGACTCGGCCACGTAGAAGTACAAGTTAATTTAAACCAGTAGATGACTTTACCTTTCGACTTGAACTGTCGCTGAGCCTTTACGCAGAGCAAAAACGTCGGACTTCCTTGCGAAAACCTAAGGCAAAAAGTGAAGTTACCCAGTACGACGTGGAAATACAAGTTGATCAGCTCGGAAGGCGCGACAAGCACCAGGAACATGACAACGATACAGACTTAGAAAGAACTTAGAAAAATCTGTGTAACATGGAATAACAACGATGCAGACCAAGGTCAGGGTAAGACGAATTTCAGCGCTTTGAGCCGCTGACGACGACGACGACGACGAAGTCAGAACTCCGCGAGAAGTACGCCCCGACACCGACGTACGGTACATACGGGCCATGTGGTACGACTGCCTCAGGGAACAGATGAGGCGACTGTTACAGAAGACGAGGACGCCGATTGGTACGACAAATCCCAACGACATCGAGATGACATCGAACGTCATTTTGAGTCTACGGTCCAGCACCAGCCGACCGTGGTCAAGCACCAAGTACCTGACCGTAGCATTGCCGTCGGCGGTAGAACAGTCCAGAGGCACGACGCTAAATGTCCACAGCGTCGCCAGCTCGATCATAACGGCGATGACATCGTCCTAAGTTTATCCTAAGTTTTCTTATGTCAGACTTTTTGCGTACGTTCAACCTATAGAAACGACGTAAAAAGTTTTGTGAATTAGGCCCGACATTTACTAAACTTCTAAGTAATTTTCCTACGATCTTTTTCAGTTCTTTGTGAATTTTCCTAACTTTTCCCTACGTTCTGCGTGAAGGTATCGTAAGTTTTTTTTCTGACTTTTGCTTACGATTTTTTGCAAATCGCACTCTCTTTCTAAGATTTTTCTAAGTCTTGGTTTTGTTCCTAGGTATTCTGTTTAAAGTTTGACTTGAAAAGTTTTGCGAATTAGGCCGCAGATATCAGATATTAAATCGGTTGGTCAGAACGGCGATGATGAACGCTGCTATGATAGCAAGTAGTGTGGCCGTGACGCTCACCAGGTAGCGGGTCTTCTGCTAAAGTTTTTTTTAAATTTCTTGCCAAGTTAGTGCAACTTACTACCGACTTCAAAAGTTTGTGATAATAGGTTTGCGTCGTAAGTGACCAGGTAGCGGGCGTGCAGTGGATGGCAAACAACCATGTACCTACCCACCGCCACAACCACCGTCAACCAGGTGTTGGACTTGACGCACTTTTCTTGATTCAACGTGATTTAACGCGAAACAGTCTGAAGAAAGTCAAACAGCCTAAGTGTAAAGAAAGTACTTACGAACACTATTACAGTGCACAAAAAGAGCGAAGGACTAGCTTCAGAAGAGACTCAAACGCACCCAATGGTCAACGCTGCAGTGTTGGACTTGACGCACGCGTTCTGAATGAAAGGTCCGTAGACGACGCTGAGAACGCGCGTGCGCTCGTGTTCAGTGAACGCTGCTCGTCGCTGTGCCGTAGACACATCACCTCGACCATAGCTGATTGTTTAAAACATATCTGTTAAGCAGCATGGTTAGCCGAAAGACTTCGACCGTAGCTGACGGCTAGGGCTGAAATGCAGCAAAGCAGGTCGGCCACCGCCAGACCGATCAGCCCCGCCGTGGACCAGCTAGCCGCCCGATTTGCAGAACTTCGTGTAAGTCGTTCCTAGGCAAAACATAGTTATGCAAAAATACTGACCTAGAGATAAAATAGGCTAAGAAGAAAACGCGCTTTACAAAAATTCCGAGAAAAAAACCTAAAACAAACCCATTAACAAGTTAGGAAAACTTTTAAAAAGTTTATAAAATTTAGCCTTAGATCAGCCCCGCCCTGGACGCGCGCTCGATACGGCAGCTCATGGCCTCTTTCATGCGGCGTCGGCACAAAATCACGATCAGTCAATGACGTCACACACAGAATCACGATCGTCAACACGTTACCGAAAACGCCGAACCCGCAGAACACGGGGTTGACGAACGACGTCGCAACGACCGACAGCCAGTCAACTGGAGTCGTCGATGTCGAAGACTGCAGCGGGCTGGAATAATTGACGGCAGCTGGTGATGATGACGCTGTTGAATTTCGTAGGGTTTCAGTGTAAAGAGCTGCTTCGTCAAAGATGCTGTGCAGTCTTTGACAAGCTTCTGCTGCTGCTGCTGCTGCTGCTATGCTGTCGTTTTCTGCTGCTATCATTGTGGTGTTTGTGATGAAAGTCTGTCGTTTCGCAGCCACCGCTCTGAGAATCAAGCACCTGTCGCCCGTACAAGCACAAACGAAAGGTTCAAACGAAAAGTGCAGTCAACTCGTAACTCCATTTTAAAAGGAACAGCGAAAAACTGGTCTAAGTGCACAATATTAATTCTTTTCTGTTCTTACTTTACTTTTTCCATGTTACTTTTCATAATATGGCACTTGGTCCACCTTTCGTTTTCTTACCGCTGCGTATTAACTTACTCATTAGACTTTGTGATCAACTTACAGACTAGGCTATTCGTCAAGTTGTTCAAAACTAAATATGGATATTGTAAAAAATTGTCAGTTTTGCTTTGGCTTTGAAGTGCCCAGTGAGCTATTTAATTAACGTAGGCAGAAAACCGAGAAAGATAAGCTCCTCTCTAGATTTAGCAGTTGTCAATGTAAATTCTGCTGACAACAAGTTGTCGTATGCTTTTACATATCTTTTTCTGTACCTCGTGTACGATTTTACTATAATAATACTATTGAGTGTAAAATAATCACAATAACAATAATAGCCAAAACACAAAAGTTGCCGAAAATGAATTAAAATAGAAAGCGATTATGCGAAATCCGAAAGTCAGTTAGATCAGTCTGATTCCGATGTGTATAAAACTTTACACTGCGGCATAAACAGAAACCCCAAAATTATCGATCGTAACTTGAAGACAGATTAACAGATGCTAATTATTTTAGTATGAATATTTTTGAGACAACTGGCCTCAAAAATAGCATGTTTTCACATAAGATTAAAATACTTCACTCTCGATGCTGTCATGGACGTAAATAGGCCTACTGTGCGATTACCGCTTGGCAACTTACATGTAACTGCTAACTCACTTAACACTATTTAAAGCATATTTCCTCAGCACCAAACTGACAGCTAAATTTTGTTCGGATATTTTTAATTAGTGGCTACTACAGTTGCTAAACAGTTCGTGGAAATTCAATGTCATTCGACTAAGTTATGGAAAAAGCAACAGTTGTGCCTTTTTATTGAAAGACAATGTAGTAGATTAATAATGACACGCCATCGCCGGTACACACCTGTAAAAAAGCCAGGCTTTCGCCGTAGATGCGATTTAGCCGCTATGCTAGCTGCTGCAACCGGCAAAGATGCTACCTAGATACCGTTTGACTGTGGCGAGAGGTCGGTGCTAGCGCTATTATACTGTGGCCTACGCGTTAGCTTGCGCTGTCTTCTTGTCGCTGCAACCGTGGCGTGCCACTAACAAAGCTCGGATTCCACCACTGCCTTTACATACTAAAGGTTAAAAGTAATGTATAGGCTCTTTGTAGGAAACCTATCTCAGAGCTACGGAGCGTCACCTGCCGTATGATATCACGCAGTATTACTTGCCAGCCGACACAGGTGAACTGCCTTGACACCAGTCAGATAGGCCGGTACTCGATTAACCTTACCCCGTAGGGATTAAAGGCTAAGTTAACCTTTGATTTGTTGCGGATTTGTTGTTGTAAAATTTGTAGCTAGATTTAATGGAACCTACTTATAAGGAAAGGAAGGGGAAATAAATAAGAAAGCAAGGAAAGCGAACAGACGGGCGCGAATAAAAAGAGAGGGAAAAAGGAAAAAAAGATAAAAAAGATAAATAAGAATTAGGGAAAAAGAACAAAAAAATTATTGCCAACCTTGTTGGTGTGATAATTTTGCAGCCTTGTTGTTGTACAAATCGTCCTGGATTTGCTGTATACTTTCGATGTGTCGATGTGTTGTGTAGCATGTCGAGGGTAGAACGGCGAAACATCCTATCTGTTGTCAATGACATTTAAATTAAATTAAAACAACTTTCTACGCAATGCATTTTTGCTAAGTTTGTTAATAAATGCACTCAAAATTTTTGCTATATTTTATTATGCAAGTAAAAAGCATTTAGTCTCACATTTCGTATTTATGAAAAATTGTTTTTGACAGGCTAAACTTTGCCGGAGGTGTAAGGGCAGTTACTGGTTCTCCGTGCTACAACGCATTGTCAGTGTGAGTCACGCGTCGCAGATAAACTAGAAACCATCCAAGACGGGATGATTAAACATGTAACCCTATTTCATTTTTGCGCGCGAAAGCAGCTCTGCTTTCAGCACGTCTTAGTCTTCATTGCTCGACAACGGCTTCAGTCCACATCCGTAATGCGTTTATGTGCTTCGGATTGTCATTCATGTGAAATTTCAAAGTAATATCTGCCCTGACACGTATTAATTATACATTCAGGATTTCTGTGAATCTGCGACACTAGTTTTTTTCCGGTAGATATATAGTTTTTTGAAAAACTTACAAAAATCGGTTTCGCCATATTTGCTAAATTCGTAGATCCGTCAATACCTGATAACATAAAATGTCACGTTGCGAACATTCTGAATGCCCGCTACCATACTACGGTTTTGTAGGCCTCCAGGCTCCAAATGAAAACGAACAGCAGTACAGTTAAAATAGACAGTAAAAATATGTCTATGTTCCAGCAACCAGGGACAATATTTCGCTTTCGCTTAGCTTTTTTTTATGCGTAAATTTTATGACTTGAAGTATCCGATCGACTTTATCTAGGTCTTGTTACTTCATTGTATCTTAAATATTGTATTTTTATTCTACTGTTGAACTGGTCAGCTCTACTGAAGTTGTCCCTGGATGACATTATTATTATCATTATTTTTGGCAGTAAAATCGCGGTCATCTCTAAAATTCGCTACATTTCATTTACCATAAAAACAGCGTTATATATATGCTAACCATGTTGATGAATGACTGGTGCTAAAGTCTACGGGTGCACATAAGTGTGATATCCGTTTGCATTCGAAGTTCGAACGTTTCTGTAAGAACAACTGTAGCCCACATAGCGTACGAGTAACTTATATCGTGTGCCAGCAGCAGTGACGCCACGGAGAAGTACATGTAGGCCTAGTAAATGACGAGTGGCGATCTCACAAGATGGCCAGTTTACTTTGCAGAAAACCGCTCTCTGGCTGACGGACAATGAGAAAGAACCGTAACGAGATGTAAGTCTAACGCCCTTGTGTGACAGAGAGCTGACAGCTCACGCAAGTCTTGTAGGCCACCTACATGTATATGGCATTAGGCTGCTAAGCTGTTTACGTCCGTCATTATGTAGGCCTACCGGTAAACTTCTCTTCTTGACGTCAGCAACAGTTTTCACTGTGGTAATTTTTGTTACTCTCGTTTTAATTTTTAGTTTTGTGTATTAGTATGTTTGTTTAAGTAGTCTAGCAGCACTAGTAGTTTGAAACGTAAACAGAAATGTTTTTCCAATGCGCTCACTAAGTGATCTCAATCAGGCTACAGCGCGCCATACTCAGATGCATGCTCTGATCACAAGACTAAGAAAGTGTGCCTATGGCTGAAATATCTAAATCAACAACAACAACAACATTTAAGCAAACCCATCAGATGAGTCAACAGCTGCATGCGTAAAATTCGGCAACTTTCGCCAGTACACAACAGAGACAGAATAATTGCTCGTACGGCGTCCAATCGCATCTCTCTCGATCAGTCTTGGTGACGCGTTCTGCTTAAATCGCAATGACAGCTAGTTTTTGTTGCGTGAGAAATTTACGCTTGTCGTTAACGTTCCATCATGATTCCATGCGTATCCGGGCAACGGTGTCGAGAAATTAACTACGCATAGATGAAATCGACCTTGCTACTTCAGCTTCCAGAGCAGACGGCAGAGCAGCCGTTTGTGCGTCTGTCAGTAAGTAAGCAACTGAGTAAGTTAGTAAGCAAAGTAAATTTATCAAACGCATAATGTCGGCGAGAGATTCGTGTAAAGAGAAAAAGCTTGAGCCCTCTACGCTTTGGCGTATAAATTACGGGCCAGTTTTAATGCAAATAGCCCACTTAAGTTCGCCTTTTTTCCGTAAAAATAAACATAAAATCGAATATTGTTGTATGAAATAGAAAGCGTGAAAAATAGTTTCGATGAAATTTAGTAGACAGCAGAAAAGCCATAAGAGAAACAAGTTTTAATAAGGTTTGCAATTATTGTAATGTGTACTACAACTACAATACATACAGACACTACGTCATACTTGTTTCTTGCAATGCGGTATTGCAAGTGGGCATGTATTTAATACAGAAACGCGTAGGATACCTGACACAGACGCATTTTAGATTTATAGGTCAGTGCAAAAATAGTAGGCTTACCCGTGGCACTTTTCAGTCAACTTCATTATAAGCCACTGAAATAATGACCGCTAGCGGTGGCGTATGGGAAATGACGCAGCGGAAGTGTAGGACAGTTGCTCTTTCCGTCTATCCGGCGAGTCAGCAGACGACAAAGGGGATTTTTTTCGGTAGTTTGCTCGGATATAAAGTATGACCAATTTTCACTAGTCTATTTAAGCCAGGTCGAAATTCGCGGGTCTTTCCAACCATGCCAGGTTTTCGACTGGACAGAAAAAGGGAAAATGGGCCTGACTATTTTGGCCTTTCGGGCGTCCATCCGCGAAGAGCTTTTTTGCCGTCAGCTGGGCTTTATTTGGCGTCAATTAAACTAGTTTGTCGAAAGGCTTACAGTGACCGGATGACATGTAGCGTACAGATACTAAAAGCCAGCGTCTTCGGCCAATAATTTCCGGCTTCACACAGAAATAGCGTTTGCTTTAAATGTGAATGATTTTGTTCTAATTAGCTAGACCTAACTAGCCGTGTCTTTTAGTTTGTCTTTTAAGCATAACTGTGCGATTATACTGATAGGTTGCTGTGGATTCTATACACTTTAAATTGAATAACTTTGTTGGAAAGTGAATTTCAGCCTTTAAATTTCGCAGGGTAGTGTGGCGACATACGCATTTAAAGCCAGGTTGCTGATCAGCGATCACTCTTTTTGCAGTTTATTCTGAGATGTAACAGCGAAAGATTTATTATTACCAAACACTGCAGTGATTTGCGTCATATTGCTGATGACCATGGCGTCAAGCTCCACTGGCGGATGCAAAAGCGAGAATGGGGGAGCATGGCGAGCGTAGGCCTAGTAGCGCGAGCCTATAATTTGGATCTGAGGCAGAGCCCCCAGCGGGGTCCAGGGGCAGATTCCCCTAAAGCAAAAGGGTTTTGGCAATCATGCAAAATTGCCGCTTAGATACAAAGTGACTTTTTAAAAATATTCTTATCATGTTGACATGTTGTTTCAAAGAAAAATGTGGCCGTATTGGCCACAACATATGACTGATAGAATGTTTACACGACTCAGCAAACGTCCAGCAAACTTGCAGCAAATGTATTCAAAATACACGTGAATTGCTGGACGTTTGCTAGATCGTGTAAACACTCCACGAAGGAGGCATACCGATTACCCCCCTCCTGAATCCGCCATGTCAGTGACAAGATGCGACTGCTGTTTACAGTAATTGCTAGCGAGTCGCATGTTTTTGTAAGCTTCCTACATAATACGTCATATAGTTGTTTTTCGAAAACGTGCTGTGCAGTAGCACATCTAGACCAGAGAAAAGCAGCCAGAATTTTAGAGAATTTTAGTGAATTATTTCTGAAGCGCATTCAACTCTCAAATTTCTCTCCTTGGGCGCTTCCTTGGGCATGTAAAGCATTTCAGTATTTTAATGACGGAAAAGTTCGCAGAAAGTTCAGAATTTCGGTGGTTCGGCACTAAGTAAAAATGTGACTCTAGTGCAAGACATCAACACGAACTCTATAAATAACGAACAGACGGTAGCTACCTAACAGTACGTATAGAGTTGTGTGTATTTAATTTCACGACAATCACGAACATCTTAGCACGAAATGATTAGTTATACTCCGTTTACAAGACCGAGCAAACATCGAGCAAATATGAAGCATGCATAAAGCATGCATAAAGCATAGAGCAGACATCGAGCAAGCATCGAGTTAACATCGAACAAACATCGAGCTGGCTCATCCAGCTAACATATAGCCAGCTCATCGAGCCAGCTTGATCGTGTAAACGGAGTATTAGTGAAACCGAGCGTAGAAAAATTACATTTATAGCCGAACAGCGAGATGCGAAGAATATCGCTTTATCAGGGATTACACTGATATAGGACCACACGCAATGAATTTGTCGCCATAGCGTTGTCGTGTTAATTAGACTACCGGGAGCTTAGCGTTCGCTGTAGGCTACTACGTATGCGCTAATAAAACTACCCCTCTCTTCAAAAACTTTAATATCTTCGAAACAGCGTAGTTATTTTAATCGATTTTTTCAATTATTAAAGAGCAAAGGCAGACACTTTAGACTTTTACACTGCAAAACTGTCTAGTTTTTGTCGCAAATAATCTCGGAAAATTTTGTAAAAAAATATTAAACTGTGCATGCTGAAAATAATCTATATCTTTAAAAATAGAGATGTTTTAGTTTGGACTGTGATTGGCTGGCTCACGACGTCATATAGACGTCACCATGGCGACACATAATGAACATCATTATAGCTAGCGGCTACGCTGCAGCGCTGTGTATCGATGCCGCAGGCCGAGTTGAGGCCCGAAGGGCCGAAAATTGAGGCCGCAAAGGCAAATATACTATGGCAAAGATCAAGCGGACAAGGAGCGTAGAAATGATGACAATTCGCGGATGTTTGTAACCCGACAACTGCACTGCGCGTCAAAGAATTAATAAGGAACGCGATACAGAGTTGTTGACGTCGTGCCCAGGAGCTCAGGAAACCGAACAAAACGTATAGTGACGTTTGCCGTCTATGTGAAGTAAGCTTACCCTGCGGACAGCCAATACGGCGTATTCTACGCATAGTAGACCATGCACATTTGTTGCTACACGAACAAATTAGCGAAACTAGATGGTGGTTAAGACTCTGTCGACTGCTATGCCTCCGCCAACAGGAGATAACTATAAAGCCAAAAAGTGCATTTTGTGGCACAATTGACCCCAGCGTGACCTCGACCCTTCATTTTTTGACCCCCAAATGTAATGCGTTTGTTTTTCCCCAAAGTCCGTTAGTGTTAGAAGTTTGGTCAAATTCCGTCAAAAACACGCAGATGTCAATCTTCACTCACGCACGCACGGACGAACACACTGGAAACATAATGCATCCGGCCACTACGTTGGCAGAGGCATAAAAATGCGTTCAACTAGTTAGGTGTGAAAGTGTGTTTAGAGCGACAGAGATGAAAAAAACCGAAATGAACTGAAATGGCGTAACTGCTATTGAGTGTGCGCTGCGGCTTTCATTTCAGCTGGCGCTAGCTTGCTCGAAGGTAAACTACAGTTTCAACTCGATGAGTTAATTGGCCGACCGTAACCGTCGACCTTATGGTACGGTTGTCGTCTGTCCGTCCGTTGTCGTCGTCTGTCACGAATGTATTGTGGCCAAACCAAAAGGTGCGAGATAGGGCCTATAGGTTGCTATTGATCACTAACAAAAAGTCGTATAGGCTATGGCTTTTAAGTGACATGGAAATCGATGACCTCGGATGACCTTGAAGGGCCATAACGCACTATGATTGTGCCAGTCTTGCAAAAGTATTGTGACTAAACGGTAAGTAGTATGGGTCGACAATGGTACCATCGGATAAGGCGTTGGCTACTTTCTATAGGCTGTTAATAGTGACCATGTTTCTCTTTGCAGCGGTTTGGCCGCAATTTTCAATGAAATTTTTTAAGCTATAAGTTGCCGTATCTTGGAGACGGTGGGAGATAGGGCCAAGGTTACTATTAATCATTAATAAAAAAGTGGCATACGCCCATTCACATTACATGAAAATCATTAACCTTGGATGACCTTGAAGCGGTGTAAGATTGCTCACTAATATGAAATCGCATACGCCCTTTGAGATAAAAAGAAAAACATTGACTTCGGATGAGCTTGAAGGTCACTGACAACCAGTACGGTCAGCTATCTTAGCGACAGCTGAGCTGAGGTTCTTATTTTGCGTTTTTTTTTGTTCTCGTTCAACTGCTAACATTTGCCAGGTAAAAAGCGATATCGTGTTTGTCCGTCAGATAGGGCTACAAAAAAATCGATCGGATTAGAGTAGGTCTATACGGAACAAGCAGTAGGTCTGCAGATGCTAGCCCGCGGATACATGCAAAACGTTTTGCTGGACAGCTGGACAGATGAATCGAAGTCTGGGTGTAGGCTAACCGGAGCTTAGGCTAAGACGAGCCTGCATGGCAAACGCTAGCAGCGACGAAGATCGAACAAATAAATTGGCGACAAAAAGGTCGAAACTTTGGGCAAAATATCTCCTCCCATGCCGATAAGGGGATCTGTCGGAAAGTTTTTGTGAGCTCCCCTCACCCAGAGCGGATTCTCATTTCTGCCACATTACGACAGCATCTCTGCCATGATCCGGCAGCGCGTGAAATAAGGAAAAAAACAAAAAGCTACGTTTTTTATTTACGTTGGCAAAAGTTTAATTTTAGTTTTAATTTTTTTTATAAAAAACGCATTTGCAAACGTTTTTAAATATTTTTTCTTAACGTTTGTTACAACTAGACCGATTGTTTTTTTAATCAATACGTCTCCAAGAACCGTTGTAATAAAAATAATGAACGTGTCGGTTTATCATAAAGAACGTAAGTTTACATTAAATCATTTAAACGTACGTTCTTTTGTCCTGGTAAACTGTGTTCGCGTACATTGCAGGGTAGGCCAAAAAAGTAAGTAACTTCTATGTCTTCGCCAAATTTTGACTAGTTTTCAAAATTCTTTCACGTGACACATTTTGTGGAAAATTTGCAGTAACTTTGTTATCAAATATTCCACTACACCTTAACTGCGTCGTTACACTTTCTTGTGAGATATAAATCGTCAAACATCACTGTGATCAAAATGAATAGGCTACGTGTGCAAACACTCAACTCAACTCAACTCAACTCGGGTTTAATAAAAAACGATAGCCGATGGATAAAAAAATATACAAACATAAAAGTAGCAACTACGCATAGCTAATAGAGCATACAAAATACGAAATAGTCCACACTTAACACTCCTTTAAGCCCGGTTCACATCCACATATATATATTTCTAGATACACCAAAACAAAGCACTCACTGTTATATATGTTTATATTTTTAAGTTATTGGTATATAGTCAGGGCAAAGTAGATAAAATACCGATATTTGTTAGTTCTCGTCCGTGGTATGGGATAGGCGGTATGTCGTCAGAGTCGAGAAATAGTATCCGAGTCTCGTCGTTGGGGAAAAAGGTCGTGTAAACAACTTATATTTTAAAATAATTTTTTAAATAATTTTGTCGATTTAAATGTATGTTAAGTTGTCGATACACTTCTAGTACTCGTAAAACCACAGTTGGCAAAGATATAGACAAAACTTGGAAGTTTACTTTTTGGCCTATCCCGTATTTCAGACAGAAGCCCACGAATTGCACGCTCAGTTTTGAACTTCTGAACTACGAGGAGCGTTCTATAAGTTCCAGGACTACATCCCTTATACAACGAAAATAAATCGCACATTTCTGACAGTTATGTTACTTTTTAACATATTTTTCCCGCAGTTCACTGCAATGTTTCCAACTTTCCATTGTTCTACAAGTCGGCTGGAACCAGTAGCATTAAGTTTTTCATTGGCACCTGTAGAAATTTTCGGACAAAATGCTGTAGAACATCTTCATCGTTTTTAAACTTAATGTCTTTTTAATGTCTCCAAGTGATTCACTCGCTGGTCCAAACAAATAAAAATTACTTGGAGCAAAATCTGGACTCTATGGCAAATGCTGTAGCATATCTCTTTTTTGAACTGTTAGGGCACTGTCATTTTAAAGAATGCCACTTTTCTGCAGCAAACCTGGTCAACTGCTGCGAATCGCTGGTCTTAATCAATCAGACAATAATGCCTGGTGATATTGTGCATTTACAGTATGTCCTTCAAGCAAAAAGTCTGCAAGAACAACTCTTTAAGTAAACCAAAAAATACTTTGTCTGCAGCTGACCGTTTTTGCCATATGCAGTGCTCCAACACTGACATCATCACTAACTGACTAATGATCACTGCAAAAGCGGGCAAACTATTCAAATACTTTCAAACGTGATAATGTGTCACTGCTAATTACTGCAAATAATCTACAATAAATTTCAGCACTTTCTACATTTTCTGCGACTAAAAAGTTTTATAATTAAATTTGTACTCTAATTCGCTAAACAAACGTCAGCACTCATGGTGTATATCTTAATCATCTGTGATCTTAATAATAATGACGTCACAACGTGACGTCAAAAATGAGACCATGGAAAGTGATGTACAATAGTGGCAGTACAACTTCATAATAGTTTTGGTTTTCAGCTGTTACTGTGTGCTTGCTGAGAAGAGCAGTCCTGGAACTTATTGAACGCCCGAACTTATTGAACGGTCCACGAATATCGACGTACGTATATACCCTGGCAAAAAGGTATTTACGGAAGAAAATGACGGTTACTCTAAGCATTATACGTCGCTAATGGTTATGTCTATATCGGGATAGGCTTAAACGCGGTGGACACTGATTTTAAAGGCGAACTTTGTTCTAAGTATATGTGTAACACTCAGCCAAGCGCATAAAGTGTCACGACATAAAAGGTGGGCCAACAAGATTGGTGACAACCTCTTGATATTCAAGTTTCTTCTCGTGTTAAATTCATTATATATGCAATTCTTGTTTACTCACGTAACCTATGACGTCGTTCTTCGTCTGCTGTTGCAAACAAGTTTGGTTTTTGTGCGAATAAATTGTAATTTCATCTCGGTTATCAAATTATCCGACGATGAACGCTGTTTGATTCACAAATCACAATCTATATGTGCAAAAACATGAGAGTTCCGAAAAAATTAATAAAATGTTATCAAATAAATGAGCACACATAAACTGTGAACATTTAGTAGCATTAGGGCAACAACTTTAACATATTAAAGTTGTTGAAACAGCGTCAACATGTGGTGTTCTGCAGTTTAAATATGGCATAATACTGACGCGGTTAAAAAGACTGTCACTTTTTAAACCCACCCGGTACAGTGCACGAGGGCTATACATACGTCGCAACCGACGGAAAGGCTTATACGCTTAGGCTATTTCAGATGCTGCAACTAGACACCAAATACATCAGTCACCATCGTCGTTAGCAACAGCAGCCGCAAACTGTAAGCTCGGACAATAGACACGCAATATAGGCCTACATTATATATTTGCCCGTATAGCTGTGTTTTACAGGAAGAAAGACTAAACACTTATAGGCCTACCTATCACGTAGGCCTATAGTCACCAAATTAATCGTTAATATTAACGGCGACGTCAAACGTTGTAAAAAAGACAATGGTAGGCATAGGCCTACGAATATTTTCAGTTCAAAGTTATGTTATCGCTAAACTAATACTGCGATAAAATAGGTTTTCGACCAACTAGAAAATATGCCGGCCCAGTGCCGACATATTGTACGACCATCCTGCGCAGAGATCGCCGTAGCCTAACTTTAACCTTTGACCTTTTAAACTGAAAATATAGGCTTACTGGCTATTCCTGCCTTCGCACAGATAGGCCTCGATTCGCACGCACAGTGCAGCTAATTTGGCTCAATCTTTTTGTCAAGAAACGTGAATTAAATCACTTCTATTTCTGTCTGCCAGTAATTAAGTCTTAGGCCTAATTTAGAGTCAGAGACAAACGCCACCAATTTCTGTAATTTAATTTTAATTGATAGTCGTAGGCCTATATATGCTTATATCGGTCTAATTATTTCAGTCAGTTGTGCAAAATTAATTAGCTGTCAAAACGTTAATTCGCGCAAAATTAAAGCACACGCGCAATTACCACCAAAATTTGTGTCGGCCCGATTGCACACCTAATTCCTCACAAAGTTAACCGGCCCACAGAAAGTGAGCCACCCTCTAGGGAAAAATTTATATTTTTGCAATTGTAACAAATTAATTTTTTTCACCAAATTTGCATTGGTTTGCTTACAGAAGATAATAAGCCACACATCCAGCGAGTTTCATTACAATACTTTGTTTGGCTGAAAAAATATAACGTTAGATCTGCACAGTGCACACACTGACTGGAGTTAGGGCATAGGTGCATTTTCAGTTCACTGCCGTTTTGCCCAAATAAAGAATTCTACAGATGACAGCTCACTTACAGAATAAATTGATATTATATAAAAACTATTCAATAATCATTTTATTCACCTAAAATCCGCCTTTTAAGCAAACTTTCTAATTAGACAATTTCGATACCCTAAGCATCGCGCGGACTCTTTCTAGTGATGGCACGGCTTTTTTGTTATTTATTCTACGATTCTGTCAATTAAATATTCAGTGTAAACAAATGTTTATGGTGTGTGTTTACTGTTTAGTTGGAAATTTCATATTTATGTTTCTCATTCACCTTGGCAACTTCGCGTTAGTTTAAGGAAAGCACGTATTTGCTACGGAATTTCTGGATTTAGTTTTACTTTGAAATTAACTGTTCTTGTGAAGGTAAAAACACACACAAGACATTTCTAGCCAGCAGTTCTAATTCCAACAGTCGGAACTGCGAGTGTTGTGCGATGGGCACGGGTTAAATGCGGATCTGCGGACCGACCAACGGATAAACTGCGGACCAAACCTGCGGACCAGGTTCGCAGTTTACCCGTTGGTCGGTCCGCAGGTCCGCATTATCTATATAAGTCTTTCTTAACTGTTGCTGACGTTTGTAATATAACTGCGTACCTACTGAACAATCATTTGATGACAAGTTGTATCAGGAATATTTGTGCCAAAAATTATTAAAATATGATAATTGATTTTCAAGTTACATTCAAAAATGTTGGGGATGTTTTTTTGAGACACAGTGTATAACTCTAAAACTTACCATTGCCCTCTTCTTCTTCTTCTTGCATCTAATATGACCGAAACGCGTTGATTAACTTCTTGGTCGATCTCTGAGTAGAAACTTTGTTAACACATCAAAGTAAAATCTTCTGTCGTAAATTCCACCATCAAAACAACTGAACTGTGAAAATATTATTGTAGAGTAAAGACAACCGGAAACCAGTGTTGATAGTGCAAATGTTAAAGCTTTCTACAAGTTTCTGTAATAAACTGAAAAAGTGCTTTTTATATGTCTATTCTGCTTTCTGACCACTGTCCTCTCTCACATTGTATTAGTCGTTTAAAAGGTTACACCACCCATAGCCAATCAGCTCACACCTTTCGAGTGTCAGAACTCGTTTGCAGTTCTGAATCTTACTAATTTCTAAGAGTCAGCTACTGTTACTTTTGACATTATTTCAGCATGAAACTGTGTGAGGACCAGTGAAGCCAATAACTGCTGCAATGGATGAACATCGATTCATTGATTACTTTGTTGTGACCGGACTTCTGCCACCGGATAAATGGAAGACACGTCAGAGTTACGTGGTCGGTCAGCATGATCCAGTTGTTGACATCGCGGTGATAAATCGTACAGCTGGTGAGAATTCACCACCGGGTTACATCTGTGTAGAATGCACACCAACTGGTCTGTGGGCAAACTTGAACTATGGCAGTCTGCGTGCCCCGGAGATGTTCCTTTGCTACCGACGAGGGCGCGATAAACCACCAGTTGTTGACATAAGGTTTGATTGCTTTATCATTCTACAGAAATCTTGTAAAGAATGCATCATTAAGTATTGACTGTTGTTTGCCCTTATATCTGTTCTCTGTCTGTCCAATGCAGACAGCTTATATTTTGTTTACTGATCCTGCTGACACAAGTGTTATAAAACAGCTCGGTACAGTCAATCTTGGTGGGCTTTACAAAGGTTATGTACAAAATGCGCAATAGCTGATGATAAACCTTATATGTCATTGATGACTAGTAATTGTCATAATATCCTGAAAGCAAGTAACACCATTTTAGTTAAGGATGATATAGTGCTCTTTCTTACTACTAGCAAGTGGTAGTTTTATTAGACCAGTAGTATTCACAGCAGAGTAAGAACATATCCAGTTTATTTATTTAGAGCAAATATTGTCATTAAATGCTTTTGAGTTGGAGGGTGGATTATGTCTCATTACTGACTTACTTGCTGGATTTGTGTTTTTGTGTTCCATGTGGAACCTAGGCCACCACCACTTTGCTCCCTCCAGTTTTGTTTTGTGCTGCCACCGTTACCTTTTTCCAGTGTTAACATGTTTTTTTAAATCAATTTTTCATGCATGCTTTCGTTGGTATTCTTTTGTCTCCATGTCCACTTTAGTGCTTGTTTGGTGTAACGGTCATCGTTTTTTCCAGGGTAGTCGAAAGCAGCTGCATTTTCTTTTTTTAACTGGTCCATCACTGGTTTGCATTTTTGATCGTTTTTTTGACAACTTTGTTATCTTGTCTAGCCAGTGTATATTTATGATTACTGAGTTACCAGTATTTATAAAAAAATAAGGACAAAAAGGACAGTGCGCTTGCTGCTGCTGCTGATGATGTTGATGAAGTTGAAATTGCTATTCACTGACTATAGCTGCCTGTTTGTGCATTGTCGTCAGTGTGGTGTATGAGCCTCTGGAACAAGTTGGTGAGAACGCGGAGGTAGTAAGACTGACACCCGGCGGTCTGTCGGCAAATGTCAATAACTCTTCCGTCGGCAGTGACAGCATCTTCGTTTCATACCAGCGTGCTGATCCACTGGCTGACTGTAACGTCCTGGCTGTTGCCGACATCTGTGTCATAGTTCCCAATAAGGTATAGTGAAAACTTTATAGTATGCACAACTCATTTCCAGTATTTGTCAAGACAATGTATTTACTCAAAAGTTGAATGATACTCTGCAAACCTAGATTTTATTTAGGCAGTTAGTAAATTCTTTTGCTAGAAGCAGGTTGTCTTAAATTTCTGTAGTTAGTCAGATGCATCTGCATAGTTGATTACTTCTTACCATACAAGCTTTTTTTCACCAGAGGAATGGATGAAGGTAATGTCGTTTTAGGATTAGTAATATGCATGCAGCTTTGTGATTAATTTCTGCGACAGTGTGCTCCATGATCAGGTGCTTTTGAAGCCATGGCATTACAGCACTATATGTAAATTTTTTAATTTTCATTTTCAAGTTTCAGATTTTGTGTTTATGTGCATTTTAGAAAATGCTGTTATTGTTCTGACTATAACAAACTACGATGTATGTCAATACTGTCTGCAGGGTGAATGTTGTCCTCATGCATTTTCACGTATTGATAAAACACTTAATAAAGGCTTGGTGAGTCTTGTGTTGTTTCTTTATAATCGGAGTAAAATGCTTTCCTTACTGGTAGCAGTCCTTTTGTAGTACAGGTTTAGTGTGTTCGTCTTGCATGTCTTCATCATAATTTCAGTAATTTCCAATTTCTATTGTTTATCAGTCGTCAAACCTACAGGGTGTGGCAAGATAAAGTAGCCCCCTAAAGTTTTTTGCTGTTTTCTTAGCAACAGTTTGGCATTTTATCTGAAATTTTGCACATTTATTTTCTGAAGTGCTGTATGGCTAACTGCCAAGCAAAATGTGATTCTATTAAAAATGACAAAGTAATTGACTTTTTAGCATACTTACTTAACACTTAGATCCTCCGGTCCTTGACAGGGCAATGGGCAGCAAGAGTTCGCCATCTGCTTCTGTTTGTAGCGACAACCCGGACGCTGTTCTAATCGACTCCTCGGTCCACCAGGTCTTCTTTAAATTGGACCACCAAGTCTTCGTTGGACGACCTCGTCGTTTGCCACTACCACGAGAGGTCCATGACATGGCGTGATTGGCTGGTCGTCCAGGTGGCATCTTGATGATATGGCCTGCCATCCAAAGTCGTCTCTCTGCTACAATGTCCTGTAATCTTCGCTGCCCAGTCCAGCTTAGCACCTCCATGTTAGTCACGTGGTCCTTCCCAGAATCTTCCGTAAGTTGCACTGGTGAAAGACGTCCAGCTGCTGATATGTTCTAGCTGTACTCTTAAGTCTTGCTGGCATATATGGCTGTAGAGACAATGAGGGAGGTGTAGAGGTCCAGTTTAATCTTGAAGCTAAGCATGCTGTATTGCCACAGTTGTCAAGTCGTCGGAAGACTGCTGCTGCTGTTGTCAGTCGAGTGTTGATATCTGCTTCAACATCTCCATCGCTAGATATTACACTTCCCAGGTAGGTGAATCTCTCTAAATATTCTATGTTCCCTTGTGCAACGGCTATTGGCTGTGGTGATGAGCGCTGGGTGATTCCCATGGCCTTCGTTTTTTCCCGGCTTACATTCAGTTCAACTTGTACGCGTTGTTCCTCGAGCTTGGTAGTCATCTCTTGGCATACATTTTTTCCTCTGCCACTAGCATAACCATCTACCGATTTTTTAGCATTTAAAATGTTCATCTAC
>Ga0209671_1001773_pt1 | contig 18755 bp, 11 predicted proteins | sample WorMetHERISLAND2_2_FD_187401 | JGI IMG/M metagenome (GOLD analysis project Ga0209671, IMG submission 187401) | Marine gutless worms symbiont microbial communities from Max Planck institute for Marine Microbiology, Germany - Olavius geniculatus... | ecosystem: Host-associated > Annelida >...
TGGGGGCATCGCCCCCCTTAAAATTTGGGAGGGCAAAAAACGTTCAAAAATCGGTGCGATTTACGACAACTTTCGAGTTTGAGCGCAAATATCTCTGGAACCGATGAAGATAACGACATAATCTAAATGGCGTTGACAAGAGCGATCCTTTCTGCATTGAACAAAAAAAATTTGTGAAATTCCGTCCATTACGAACTGAGTTATAAGCGCTAATGTTGATCTACCCTAAGTCGATGAAGCGCATTCGGCGTATGCCAATGCATTTGAGTTCGGGCCACGTGACCTTGATGCCGGGGAAATTCTCCTCCCTCTTTACCCCCCCTTTCAATTTTCCCCAATCGGACTTAGGGCGCCGGGCGGACTCACGTTGGGCTTTGCCTCAAATTTCTAGTTAATATTTGGTTTTTGTGATGTTTTAGGATTTGCACAGTTTGCTTAAATTATGCTTCCACTACTGTTAGATGGTGTCATGTCATTTATCCAGATTAGATTAGATTAGATTCATATCATTTCCACGATATCTGTAGCATGCATTCGTCACATTTTCATCAAACTGATGTCAGTGGTGCATCTTGGAACAATGATGAACTGGTTGGGTGTTGGGATCAAAAGGTCAGAGGTCAGGCTCACAGTGTATAGATGCATACAGAACTTGATGCTTTGTGTCGAGTTTCTGTCAGCTGTTTGTTGATGCGCTTAGGTATCCATTGTTCATTACCTGTTACAGTTTGGAGTTTGTACAGGGTGAGTCAAAATAATACCAGCATAATTAGAGATGCATCACTAATTGGTTGATAATTGTTATCAGTTGATTATCAATTTTAATAATAGTCAACAATCGGCTGATTATTGGCCAGTGTTATGCTGCTTATTTTGTTGGCTTAATAGCGTAACAGTAACTGGCCGGACTGATGACCGAAAGGTCCCAGGATCGACTCCTAGTCGGGGCACCGTCAGGTAACAATCTTAGGCAAGTTGTTCACACAGATGTGCTTCTGCCACCAGGCAGTATAATTTGGTACCCATCAAAGGGCGGTGACGCTCTCTGGCTGGGAAGGTAACTGCAGGCCTGGTGAAAAGTAATGGCAGTCTACCACTGGGTTTATGACTATGTACCCGCAGGCTGATTGCCTATAGCTCGGGAACAGCTCCGGCCCCTATGCTCGTTATTGAGTATGAGTGCCTTTACCTTTTTTATACTGGCACATAAGCCAAACACGTAGGTCGATATGCCAGCAGTCCTGGTAACACGTCTTACACTGTTATGCAGAACTTGACATTTATTCCTTAACGATGGCTGTCATCATCACTTGTACAGATTTTGCCTGCCTACAGAGAGATGGCCAAACTGAGTTGGCTTGGGTGGCTTTGGCTCAGTCATATACCGAGATCGTATAATCGTGAACCCATCTTAGTACAAACCTAGTTTCACGTAAGGTAACTCCATTGATACAGCCAACAATGTTGCCACTGGGCTAGTCCACCACAAGGTGAGAGAATGTAGTAACTAAGTGCAGTATTAGTGATTTGCTTGATTGTCATGTCTAGCTATGCTGCATAGTAGCAAGTTTGGTTTATTATTATGTCAGTGCAGTTTGGATCGTGACAAGCCGTTCGCACTGGAACCTCATGTAGACAAAATAAATTCCATATTTGGTCGTGCTAGCTTGGAAGAGATATTTGATGGCCTAAGGGAGGATGGTTCTGAATGGGCATCTAGTCAGCTGGCAACTCTGAACAAAATGGTGAGTTGTGTCAGATAACATGACATTTGCAGAAATTGATGTGAAGTATGGTGATTCTTATTTGCTTTTTTGCTGCAGTTTTTACTTGAATAATGATAAAAGTAACAAGTTACTGGCAGTTACAGCTCTAGTGGCAACAGCAAATACGAGCAAATACGTGGTTCATTTGATTAATAAGGTACAAAACAACATCATTTTGTTTTTTTCTAAATATTAAAAGTGTAGAATTTATGTTTTGTAGGGAATTTACTTCTGAGTAGCAGCTGTGAGTTTTATTACGATGACAACTCTGACATCATTTGTGAACACTAAATATGGCAACATTGCCACTGAAATTTTCCCGTAACGAACAGCATTCCATTATTGTTTTTTTGTGGGGAAAGTCATAATGCACCAGATTCACTCTGAGATGCATCCATTGTGGCAACAAGTTTTTACGAATCGAACACTACACGTTTGATATAAGAAAATGCTAGGTGGGCAAAAATTTACATCATATGCTGAAGTGCAATCAGTCGTGTGTCAGTGGCATGGACAGCGGCCAGCATCGTTCTTTGCATCGGACATTCAGAAGCTTGTTGATAGATAGGACAAATGCTTGTGCAAACTTGGACATAAAGTTGAAAAAAAAAACACTGATTTTTAGCATTAAAAGAAGAGACATTAACTTGTTAAATTTATTTTTTTCATTCTTATGCTGTTTGTCACTTTCGAGTTATGATAGATTATTTGTGGAAAAAAATAATACACATAGAGAATGTGTTATATGAGCAATTGACGTGACAATAATGATGTCATCATCAAATACATTTGTACAAATGTTCAAAATAAAATTTCTTACAAAACACATATTTCAGATTTTTGATATTTGTAAAACTAACAAAATGACGCTGTTTTGTGACTTATTTATCGAACGTCCCTCATAAGTTTTACAAAGAAAACTTGCGCCAATTTTAGAAATAAACTAAGTGGGACAACATTCATGAGAAGCCTGCAAAACTTCAGCATTAGGTAACAATTTAGGCAAATCAGATTTTTTTTGAAGATACATCTACTATATGCCATTTGTGTGAGAGAAAAAAATCTGCCATGCAACATAATTTGGGAGTATGGTTTGTCTGTGTTGCAAGTCTCCAGTCTCGATGAAAGTGACAATGCGGCTGCTGAACGAGGGTGCAGATCTTACTCTAGCGCAGGAACTAAATATTGAATATCGTCTCAGCCAGCGGTTTGTTCAAGACAACGACTTCTATGAAGGCGTTCGTGCAGGTAATGAAACTGCCAGCAGATAGTAATTTCGTTGTCGATAAGTACTTACTTAGTTTACTGTGTTTAGGTGTAAATGGTTAATAAATTAAATTAATGACCTTCATCTCCACATCTCTACTACCAAGGCAACATTGATGGATTGATTGACATAGGTGGATTTAGGGGGCCATGCCTCTCCCCCCTTTCAAGATATCTCAAGTAACTTTTTGCTTTGCATTGCCAATGCAGTGCATTATGAATTTGTACAATAAAACTAATGAAATGTAGGGAAGAGGACACTCCCTTCTGCCCTTCACCTTCCTCAGCAAAACTTTTTTTACTTCTCGTATTTCTAGCACATTGAGCGCACTCGGTGTTGTTACAGTTAACATGCTGTATAAATTACTTACTTACTTATTTACTTAGGTGCTCAGCATCTTCGGTGCCTCGATCGGCCCTCTTCCCCAAATGCAACTCTTGGATCCACCTGTGTTGTCTGTTTTACAGTGAAGTAGGATGGAAATGTTAGTGCTGTGCTGTTCTGTGATTGTGGCAGTGTGCGTGTTGTTTAGTTCTGGTGGACAGAGATCAGAATCCCAAGTGGGATCCTCCACACATTGAAGATGTCACACAAGACAAGCTTGACTGGTACTTCTCACCTCTGCCGAATGCACAGGAATTAATTCTGCCTGACTAGACATTGTATGATCGATTTGCATTTAAGTGGAATGTTCAGTTGTGTTTTTTGTACTGTGATCCACGTTATTATGCAACTGTCCTGATAGTAGGCTGCATTACGTGTCTTGTCTGTCTCTCTGTCTGTCTCTCTGTCTTGTGTGGTTTTTTAACTCGGGGAAAAAAATGAAAATACAAAAAGGCGAACGATCCCCAGGGCATAGAAAACACCAAATTGGTGTGAACGTTCCCAGGGCAGGATCAAACATTGTGCCAATGTTCAGTTATTTGAAAATCGGGAGAAAATGATGCATATCTTATTTAAACATGTTTAGCAGTGCAAAAGTGAAGGTTTGGTTGAAATTCAGTTCTGTGTGCGCATGGATAGGCAGACGACTGCATCATATGTTAGCACCAGGCCAGCATATTTTCTGGTTGATATGCTTTTGAACTGCATACTTCAATTTACTGTGGAATGTTATATGAACACATTTTAACACAGCATTTGTTTTTACTTGGTTATAAGATGCATCCGGTCAACAGGGGGAGGGGCTGAATCTGCCATTGGCCTGTTTGGCTTGCATGCTTAGGTTACGTTTAGATATCAGAGACAAGATACTGTACTGTAAACAAAATACCAATGTTTGTGGTTATGTTTTTATTAACTTTTTCACCATCTTTGTCATTTTCAATAATTTGCTCATATTTTTTTCAGTTTTAGCACCGTTTCAGATTTCTGTTATTGCCTTTACTGTTATAAAGCTTGTTTGCTGAGGCCGGATATTTCACGCAAGGTTTACTGAAACTGCAAAAAAAGTGTGTTCTACAAATGTTGTTTATAAACAGTGGGCTTATCTTTACTTTTATTTCGGATTGTAAAAAATATAGGCCTAGCTACGAGTCTACAATTGGTATTTGATGCAAGTTTATCTGTTATCGAGCCCAGGCTGGCACACAGTAAACTGTCTTGGATTGATGTTGACCGATTTCCAAAATTATTTTACCTCTTGACAGCTGTATTCAGTAGAATATTAGCAATAAAGCGGTCGTTGAAAATTTTCACGTGAAATTTTAAACGAAACGTTAGGTGTGAACTGCTATAGTGAGATATTGATATTATCACATGCAGACAATGTTAATTATCACAAGAACAGCGGCGACCAAGTCTTTCAGCAACGAGAGCCCAACGCCAAGAGAGCATGTCCCCGCCCAGAGCACCATTAAATACGCCCATGCCACGTGGCATTGCGTTAGGATGACTCATGCTATCCCGGGTCAAGGGAAAACTACCCGTTATTCGCATGGCATTGCATCATCTGGTGACTAATCCTCACCCACGGCCACGGAAAACTACGGAGCCATACAGGGTGGGTCACAACAACCTCCTGCCCCTATTTCGCATAGTCCCGATGCGACGACATGGGGTAATAGGTCACTTGTGGGAACTGCAAAGACCCACCCAACAAAAGGTCATCTCAGAAAATTTACATGGCTACATAATTACATGTGTAGCGATTTCCCACTTCTAAGGAGAAAATTGATCTAACACGAACATGTCTTAACTAATCAAAGCAATATGCGAGAAACGTCCTTAACTAATGCAATTAGCACAACGTGTGTCTATCTAAACGTTCACAAATATCATGTACCCTACATCACTCATGTACGAGTAATAAGGCAAACATTACTTAACAGTCTACGCAAAACGTCAGTCCTTCAGATGGTCAACGGTAGTAATGACATTTTAGGTCCTTTACGAGACAAAGCTCATATCCTAGGTTTTCATCAGCAAACACAACATCGACACAACTATTGAGCGATTGAAACTCAAGCATCACATAGGCCTATCGGCATTAACACGGCTGTTAGGGTATTTACCAGGCCCAGAATTAGGTCCATAAAACGGGTTTATAATGCACGGCATAGGCAGCTACGGTTGGCCTATACGAACAAGACATCGTTATACCTCCGGCGTTTACACGCTTGGCGTTTTCACGCCGGAAAGGATGGCGTTTCCATGCCAAATAACCCAGGCGTTTACACACCTCGGCGTTTTCACGCCTTAAGGACATAAACTGATTAACAACCACCCCTCTTAAACTACTGGCGTTTTCACGCCTCGGCGTTTCCACGCCATTAAAATACTAAATGTTTCCACGCTAGTTAACTAGGTGTGTCCACGCCCCGGCGTTCTCACGCCGCTAAAGTCATAAGCAAAATTAATAACAAACTACGTTCCTCAAACTACTGGCGTTTTCACGCCGTTAAGCACAAAGCAAATTAATCGTCAATATCTGGAAGCATGTCCAAGTCCGCGTCGCTGTCGGTGTTGGCGTTGTCTGCCGAATCATCTGATACGACGATCGGTGATGAAGGCGGAGGAGGCTCGTCATCATCACCTACGGTGAGATAGCACGTCGCCTGCTCGTCCAGCTCCCGGACTATGCCCGCGAGCTGGGCTGGTGCTATCAGTCCCGGAGTCACCATGTTTAGCCGGCAGTGGAAGCGACGGGCTAAGTGCCGCTGCCCAACCACAACCCCGAACACCATATCCTCGAAGTAGCGCCTCTGAGTATTCGTCATCGGCGGCCCATCGGCCAAGAACGCAGCCACTACCTGGATGTCGCTTTGATCCGGGCGCTCGCGGCAACGGCGCGCTACACGCCCCATACTGTACTCGGCCGGCAGCTGTAAGTCAATATCTTCTGTTTGAACGGACACGGTTTGACAGGCGGCGTCGACCTGCACGCTCGCATCTTGAGTAACAGCATTGTCGGTCGCCACTCCCACATCTGCAGTAGGTATATCGGGTATCTCAATGTCCATGCTTGCATCGATGAGCCCCAGAAGCTCAAAGGCGCTGTTAGGCGGGATCGTACAGTTCGTGGCGGCCGACTCAGTGATGACCCGCACGGTAGAGCGGGATCCATCCTCTGGGGGCTGCAGCGCAGCACGGCGTTGGCGCCGTCGCTCTTCCGCACCTTTTCCGCGTTTATGCTGTTTCTCCATAATGTCAAAATCTCTGAGATAAGTTGGCGTTCGTCTAAACCGTCGCGATCGACGAGGTGAATTAACTGCTAGGTTGTTGTCGTCTGCTGCCAGCGACGTTAATGACTCATCGCCATGGGCAACGACGTCATGCGCGCGGGTGCGTTCTGAAACGATGCGGGGTGAAACAGATCTTTCCGAGTCGGACACTTAGCCTTCATTCCAACAAGTCGGGATATTTCCTTCGTATTTTGTCACCCAATCAATGTGGGTAATAAATGGCTTCGTCCTTGGTGTACGCTGAATGACAACATTGACTTGATTTAACATTCGCATGACCCGAAATGGTCCATCTGTCATCAACTGCCACTTGCGATTTAAACCAACTTTGCGTCTTGGACAATAATACCAAACAAACTGTCCTTCTGCAAAAGTTGTAGTCTTCACTCGGTGATCATAACGTTTCTTTGCACGGTCAAACGTGCAACGCAAGCTGTTCCGCACAACTCCGAAAGCTTCACGCATTCGATCAGAAACCTGCTGAGAAAATTCATCAAGATTGTCAGAAAGCTCAGGCGATGGATTCTGCAGCAGAAAGTCAATGTTCACGACCGGTTGTCTGCCAAACATTAAGTAAAACGGACTGTACGTCGTAGAGCGATGCACCGCCGTATTGTAGGCAAACACGGTATATGGAATCACTTCATCCCAATTCTTCTGATTCTTGTCAACAGACTTCGCTACAATGTCATTAATCATGCGATGAACTCGTTCAATCTGTCCATTCGACTGTGGTCGGTAGGGAGTGCATTTGCTGTCTTAAATTCCCATAATTCGGCATATATTCTCATTGATCTCGTTGCAGAATTCTCGGCCTTGGTCATGGACTAGCAGCTCTGCGGCTGAGTAGACCAGGTATACGTGGCGTACAATCGCCCTTGCCACACTCAGCGCAGACTTATCGCGCAAGGGCACAGCGACCAAATATTTAGAGAAACTGCAAATAACAGTGAGTAAATAATTGTAGCCGTTTTTGGAACATACATGAAGGCCAGTCAAGTCTACATGGAGCTTCTGCCATGCAGTACATCCGTGACTAAGCTGCATGGGCCCTTGCTTTGGATTTGGCCCATGTTTATAACGGCAGCAAGTAGCACATTGCCGAACGAACCTTTCAACATCCTTTCTGTGCCCTCGCCAATAAGCATACTTCTGCAGCTTTTCCTGAGTTTTACGAACCCCAAAATGACCTGACGTAGCATCTGAGTGAACATTTTCAAGCACCATAGCTCTCAGAGCTCGTGGTACAACCAACTGATAGTACTGAACACTTCCATCTGGCTGCAAACATTGTCGATACAATATTCCGTCTCTCACTTCCAATAAGTCTTTCTGGGCATATAAATCTTGAACCTCAGGGTCCATGGTAACGATCTCAGAGCGCGGCGGAACACAATCAGGACTACTGATCCACATCAAAACTACTCCAACAACCGAATCTGCCTGCTGCCTTCCAGCAATGACTTCCTTCGACAGGCCCTGTACATTCATGTCTACACCTGCTGGCCGTTCCGCAGCAGAAATTACCTTCGCATTCGTTTCACCTTCGAATTCACAATTTTGTCCGCGACTGGGTTCGTCGCTGAGCATAAACGCGGCATGCTGCTGTGGTAACTGAGTTCGGTCGTCCGCTTGGAAGATACCTGTATTTTCGTCTGTGTTTTCTGCTGTGAGCCACGAATCAATCTCTGCCTCGACAAATTTTAGTTCGGGCCCATTTAACTCACTTTTGTGAAAATACCTGCGCCCTGTGGCGTAATCGGGTCTCAAAACAGTGCGGCATCGGACATTTCGATTTTGTTTCGGCAATTTACATTGACGGCAAATTGGTGCGTTAGGAACTCGGTCGCAGAGACGGCGACTCAGTGCATCAGCATTGCCATGCTGACTTCCACTACGATGAGCGATGCAGAAATCATATTCGGATAGCAGATCTAGGTAGCGAGCTTGCTGCCCCACCGGCTCTGCCGACTTTAGAAGATAAGTAAGGGCAGCGTGGTCGGTTCTCAGCTCGAATCTCCTTGCCAGTAAGAAATGTCGGTACTGGCGCAAACCATACACTATCGCCAGCAGCTCTTTTCGAGTTACACAGTAGGACTTCTCAGCAGGAGTCAACACACGACTGGCATATGAAATTACTTTTAGTTCGCCATTCTGCCATTGGGACAGAACTGCACCTACAGCCTCTCCGCTGGCATCAGTGTCCAAGGCATATTCTCCCTCGTCTGTCGGCGAGGCTAGAACAGGAGCACTGACAAGCTTACACTTCAACGTATCAAAGGCTTGCTGCTGCCGTTCTCCCCAGGTGAACGCCTGAGACTTCTTCGTAAGTTCATGTAGTGGCCGCGCAATTTCGGCAAACGACTTGATGTGCCGCCGATAGTAACTAGCCAGCCCTGTGAAGGTTCTAACTTCTGTCACGTTCTTGGGCACCGGCCAGTCAACCACGGCCTTAACTTTCTCCGCGTCTGGTGAAATTCCCTCCTTGGAAACAACATTTCCAAGGAACTTCACTTCACACTGAAGTATCTTACATTTGCTCGGCTTTAGCTTCAGATTGGCTGCTTTCAGGCGGTCGAATGCAAGAGCTAGCCGCTCCATGTGCTGTTGAAAAGTCTGGGAAAACACCACAATATCGTCGAGAAATGCCAGACAGATTTCCCATGAGAGGACCGACAGCACCATTTCTATCAATCGGGAAAACTGACTGGGCGCGTTACACAGCCCAAAGCTCATAACTTTGAAAGCCCAAATACCTCTTCTGGTAATGAATGCCGTCTTCTCTTTATCAGCTGCAGCCATGGGTACCTGGAAATACCCTTGACGTAGATCCAGTGTCGAAAAGAACGTGCTACCACCCAGCGAATCCAAGCATGTATCAGTCCTAGGCAATGGAAAGCTGTCCCTGTGTGTTATTGAGTTTAAGCGTCGATAATCCACGCAGAATCTCAGACCGCCATCATGCTTCTTTACTAATACCACATTAGATGCCCAGGCGCTGTTGTTAATCGGCTCGATAATGTCGTTCTCGAGCATTTCGTTGACTTGGTCATCAATTATTTGCAAGTGTGCAATGGGGTGACGATGTAAGGACTGCCGGAACGGATGGTGGTCTCCTGTGTCTATGGTGTGTTCTAAAAGACTGCTCCGTCCCAAGTCAAAATCAGATCTTGAAAATATGCCAGCATACTCGTGCAGAAATCCGGTAGCTGTGCTCCTTTGTCCTTCCGTCAAATCCGGCGGTAATGCGCCAATCACACACTGAATGTGTGAAAAGTCTTTCAGACAATCATTTCTGCCAGAGATTTCTCCGGATTGGCCGGAAGTGTATCCGTTGTCACGAGCAATACTGCCTACCATCGCTGTTTCAGCATCAGCCTGGGTCGCACCATGACACACCTGTACAGCTTCCGCTTCTCCGAGATAAGTTCCAGCTTTGAAATAATTCGGCTTGTCTGTTGTATTTACAACTCGCACTGCAGAATGCAGAGAATGGTCTGCCATTAAAGTCCGTGCGACAATCACCCCGTCTCGGACTGCTTTGGGCTCCAAGGCCCATCCTTCTGATTTTGTCCGCAGATCCGGCCAAGTGATTTGAACTGGGACATCTGTCTGGCTGTGAGAAGTAACTTCACAATCTCCTCCCACGTAGATTCTTCTAACCACGTTGGCTTGAGGTCTGCTACATAACTTTATACTTCGTCCTCCGATACTGATACTCCCCGAGCCAAAATCCCAATGACTTTCGTTCATCTGGAGCCAGTCAATACCCAGAATCATCTCCTGGATTGCTTCTGAGACTGCCAGAGACGCTGAGTAAGTTCTGCCTTGCACTGAGAATTCAACAGTTGTTTTGCCGAGCAGCGGGATTTCCGTTCCATTAGCAGCATACAACTTCCGGTTGGTGGGTTCTAAAGACACATCAGGTAAAATGCAATGCCCGATGATGGAAACTTCGCATCCTGTGTCTAAAAGGCACGACAACTTTCGCCCGTTTAGCTGCACTTTCATGTAAACTTCAGCACCTCGTTTACAGCTCAATATAACATTGGCTCACTGTCCGCTCCACTGTTTTCGATGCTCAGTCTTACCGCGACTTGTCCATGGGGACTGGCCTGCCATGGATTTTGGACAATCGCGAGCCCAGTGACTTGGTGATCCACACTGATAGCACCCGTCATCTGCCTCTGCTTGTCTTCGGCCACATATATGGCTTCTAGACTTGAAACTTTGCCTGGCACTAACGTTACTGTCTGTGGGCGCAAACCCCGAAACTGTGGGCCGACCTGCTTCCCTGCCTCTACTGGCATGGGGGTAGTCAGCGTTCCAGGGTGCGCAATTTCTTGCGTCAGCGCCTTTGCAAGCGACTGGGTCTACGCTCTCTCGAGCGAGGGACGCGCCTTTGCAGTCGTCAGGGTCCCAGGGTGTGCAATTTCTTGCAACGGGGTCAGCGCAATTTCTTGCGTTAACGCTTTCACAAGCGACTGGGTCCAAGCTCTCTTGAGCGAGGGACGCGCCCTTGCAGGCGTCTGGGTGCCCCCTATCCCAAGGTGCGCAATCTCTTGCGACATGGTTAGCGCAATTTCTTGCGTCTGCGCTTTTGCAAGCGACTGAATGGCACCCCCGATGCTGACTACGCAACAACTGAATTTCTTCCCTCAACTCTTCTACCTGGCGTGACAACCCAGCGTCACGACCTACAATATCAGAAAGCTCACTAGATGGGCCTGGATATGACAACGCCATCAAGCGGCAAATATCTTGATATAGCTGTTGAAGTGACTCCCCAGGCAAACGTTTGCGTGAACGCAGTTCAGTGCGAAATCGTTCTGCTTGATTAATACTGCCAAATCTGCTTCTCAGCAACTTGATTACTTGTTCAACGTTAGTGTGGTTTTCTGTTTCCCACAGAATTCGCCCCGCCGGGCCCTCTAAACTGGCACACAACTGAAACAGCTTATCTTCTGAATTTCAATTAAAATATCTGGCACAATTCTTAAATCTGGCCAGAAATGTCTCAAGACAGGTACTGCCATTATAACTGCTAAGCTTAGCACCTACTGCATAGCCATAACGCTCACGAGTCGTACTCACATTGCGCTGGCGTGATGCAGATCGTCCCTTGCTACTTGCTTCACGTCTGGTAGATCGGTGATCAGCAAGCGACGGCTTCACTTCTCTTCGCAGAGACGGAGTGCGGTCGCTGGAGCTGTCCTTCTGCCGACTGTACTTTTTCCCGTGCCGATCGCCGTCATTCTCCCGCCCCCAGTCCGCAGCACGGTGGTAGCGACCAGCTGGCGATGGCTTGCGGTCGTCCCGGCGCGACTTTCGGCACGGAGTAGGCGAACGGTCGTATCTCGCAGGTCTCTCGTCGGTAGCGATTTTGGTTGCTGGCTCGCGAGGGGGTTCCGGATCATCGGCCCGCTGCCAGCCGAACCGATAGCGATCGGTTGACGAGAGTCCATCCCGGCTCCTTCGGTCATCAGAAAGTGATGCTACAGGCTGAGCGATAGACGTGGCTCTGTCTATGCCCAGCGACTGTCCATCTTCCAGCGTCGCGCCGCGCAGAAACTCCTCAAGTTCGTCGGCCGACGCGTCCATAAACGACATCAGATCGCGCTCAGACATGGTCGTCGTCCGAATAATGTTCGGCCGCGCGTTGGGCGCCAGTTATTGTCACATGCAGACAATGTTAATTATCACAAGAACAGCGGCGACCAAGTCTTTCAGCAACGAGAGCCCAACGCCAAGAGAGCACGTCCCCGCCCAGAGCACCATTAAATACGCCCATGCCACGTGGCATTGCGTTAGGATGACTCATGCTATCCCGGGTCAAGGGAAAACTACCCGTTATTCGCGTGGCATTGCATCATCTGGTGACTAATCCTCACCCACGGCCACGGAAAGCTACGGAGCCATACGGGGTGGGTCACAACATTAACGTCCAAAAACTAGCGTACCAAACAGGGCTGGAAAATTGGTTCAAAAAACATAGGTTTTTACGTTTTTTTACAAAAAATGCAAAAATTTCAATAGTCTAATTTTTAGGTTTTTGGGCTGATCGCTAAGCTGTGAGTTAAAGGTCGACTCTTTTTTGTGTTGTCGTCTGTCCATCTGTTGTCCGTCTGTCAAGTATGTCCTGTGGCTAAACGGTGCAAGATTAGACTTAGGTTGCAATTGATCACCATCTTGGATAATCTTCAAGGTCAGTGTCAGTGACAACTAGTACTGTCGGCCTTACCCTATCGACAGCTGCGCTTCTTGTTTACATTACGTATGTTTGTTGTAAAATTTATTACATATTTTTTTATTTCATAGTTTAATTATGATTTTTGATTATTTCATCTTGCTATAATTTATAGAAAACAATCCGGTTATGTGACTGACAGGTGTTAAAACACTAAAGCAGAAACAATTTTAAAAACTATTTTAAAAACGTTTTTCACCGTTGATACCCAAACTCTGTAGAACGTGAACTTCGAACCTGAATCCGAAGAGACGCTGGTCGGATACATAGACACTTCACGTAAAACGTTAGATATTCTATGACACTGTTTACATTTGTGAATAGGTTATAGATTTTTTTTTACTATTTTAGCAAGTATGTTCCTATTTTGTAGTTGTTTGGTTAGTATTTTCCTGTAGACGATGATGTTATTTAGCTCCTGGCCTTAGTTAGAGCTAAACTGGGATAAGGTTGATGTCTGAGGTGTAGATGAATTTTCTTATCACTTTCATCTTCGACACGCTACTCTTCGTGGTTTAGTGAATAGTGCATAAATAAATCACGATTCAAGCATCATTATACTTTATGCTAAATACTGGCAACATTGGAATGGCATAGCTTTAAGTTTCGTTGTTCGTCTGGGTACGTTAATGCATTGAACCACAGGATTCGTTCATCCCGATGTGAAATAATCAGCCTGCTGACGTCATTGTCTCCTTTTATCAAGACATTCAAGTCTCGACTAGCGGGCAGTACATTGACAGCAGTTAGTCTAGATCGTCGTCAACCAATATCTGGAAGCATGAACATGAAAATCATGTTTTATTCTCATATATTTGCACAGTTTTTATCAGTTTTCAACTTGAACTATTGATTGTATCCGGTATCATTGCACAGTGATTGTCTTTGTGTTGTTTTGGTAAATGAACTCTATCAATCTCCGGGACATAATTTGAGCACAATCTTCAAATCCTGTTATCTCTAACCATAAAGCTTATTGCTGTCTCAAACTTCCTGGTGGGGAACATTTGTGATAGTGTTTTTATTGCAACATGTAGGTGAGTTTGATTTATTGCCACTTGTGTGTTTTTTGTAATTTCAGGATAATAGTCAGATACCTAGTATGAAGATAGTGTAGCATTTAGACATTTTGGTTTGGGGCACATTGACATCACTTTGTGTGAGATATTACGCCAGTACTCCAGTGGGTTATCTACCTAGGCAGGTGAGTAGAAGGCTGGCATTGTTTTATCACAGCACACTTGATACAATAACCAGATTACCTACAAATTTATACAAAGTTGGCACTAGACATATTGTGGAGTAAGTGGAGTAAGTTTTTGCGCAAAAATGACATGTTACGTCTAGCAACATTAACTTTTAATTGATTTTCTTCTGAGATGCATTTTCAACAACCTATCTGTCACTGTCTTAGTCAGTGGTTCCAAAACAATGGAAGTCGGCATCTATCCTACCCATTCCAAAGGTTGCTACACCACATTTTCCCTCCGATTACAGATCAATCTCTAACACTTCCGTTATCTTCAGAATTTTCAGCGTATTGTTGTTAGGGACTACATATACCCATCCTTACGCACTCCACCTCCTCTTTGATCTTCACCGACCAGTTCGCTTTTCAGCCTACAGCTTCTACTACTGTCGCACTCATTTACCTGCTCCACACTGTAATCTCCCTCCTTGAAACCAACCCTTACGTTGTTGTTCTAGCCATTGATTTTTCTAAGGCCTTCGACAGTGTACACCATTCTGCTGTGCTTGACAAATATTTCCGCTTGAATATTCCAGACAACATTTACAACTTGGTGGAGTCATTCTTTCAGGACTACTCGCACAGTACCAGATTTGGTTGAAGGCAATATCAGCAAGCATTATCCAGGGATCTGTTAATGGCCCAGTCTCCTACGTCATTACAGCATCTGACTTGCAGCCAGCTTCACAGGCGAACTTTATAGTGAAGTATGCCGATGACACATACGTGATTATCCCAGCTGGGAACATCAGTTCTGGTCCTGCTGAGCTCACTAATACCAGCAGCTGGGCACGTGATAATAACCTGGAGGTAAATTTTGACAAATCTGTGGAGATGGTGTTTGTCAGACCAAGGATCCCAGTTTGAACCGTCATCGGTAATTTCAGGCCTAAGGCGAGTTGAGTCGATTAAAATGCTGGGAGTGACTATCAGTTGAAAGTTTTCAGTTTCACAGCATGTCGACAACCTCCTGGCTGTATGTTCCCAGTCACTGTTTGCTCTGCTAACACTGCGACAAGTTCGATAACATGGTTTACCTAACGATGCTTTACATCAAGTGTTCCAAGCGATAGTCATCAACCGATTGAGTTACGCCTTTCCAGCTTGGTGCGGATTCACCTCAGCAGATGATAGAAATTGCTTGGAAGCATTAGTACGAAGGTCAGTAAAACTCGGTTACCGAGCTAACAGTTCAGTGACCTTCGCCAGTATCTGTGACGATGCCGACAACAAACTTATTTTACAGGCAACAGTCAGCACCTGCTACATCCGCTCCTTCGTCCTGAACGCGAGCAGCACTACAGTCTTCACGACCGAATTCACCACTTTTAGCTTCCTGATTGCATGTCACCAATGACAAAAACTTTATTATAAGAATGCTCTATAATGACAGTTTGTATTAGGCTATTAGGCTAGCTTGGACTATTTGTATCATTTCATTGAGCTCCACTCGTTTTTATTGTGTGACAGCATTTTGTCTGTTTTTATTAAACTTTGAATGAATGAATGAATGAATGAATGAGTATTTACAGTATAACAGCATCTTGACACAAAAGCAAACTGATTAGTAAGTTGACAAAATTTATTGTTTTTGTTGACATTTTGGCAACCGCTGATGTCTTCATCGGAATGACTGTCCACCAGGTGTCGCTGTGGCGGACAGTACATAGTCATAGATGTGTGGAAGTTGGAAGGACCCCTCGTCTCGGTTCATCAACTTGTCTCGTTTTTTTCTGATGTGTATCGCTTCGCAGATCCATCGGTCTATTTTGTTGCTTTCTCTGTCGATCACCTTGGCAAACTGATTAGGTTGTTCATTGAAAAGGTCCTGATCCCATTGCAATCAAATGTGCTAAAAATACCATTTTCCAGATTTGTTTTAAATTTGTTTGCTGCATCCTATTCAGAATGTTGCATACATTTTGTGGATCGTGATTTTTTGTCTTGTCAGCCAAGAAATGGATGGGATTATTGCCCCATCAGTTATCGTGATGGTTGGTCTTCCTGCACGAGGAAAGACATACATGGCTAAGAAGCTAACTCGCTATCTCAATTGGATCGGTATTGACACCAAAGGTACTTGCTTGATATCTTTCTGTGAAATATCTGTTTGATTTCTGGTATTTTTCGTTATTATTCTGTTGCGTGTTGTAGCCTGTTGGCACTAGCGGTGGACTATGCAGTTTTATTTATTTTGGTATTGTGGTACTATCAAGTATCACAGTATTTGAGTCATTATCATTAATTTATTTGCACCGCACAACACTACGCATATTATTTTTTATTCTAAGTCTGTTGTCAACATATGTGTTTACGTGGCTACAGCATAGCAACGGTCCATCGCCAATGCAAAGTGCTGTTTATTTATCCATTAATTAATTTATTCAGCAAAAAGACCACACAAAACAGATATAGTATAAATCTGATACAAAGAAGTTTTTCTTGTTGGATGATGTTGGAATCGTATAATTTGGAATGTCATAAGACACCTAAAAAGTGATCGTAATGTTTTAGTTGTAAAATTGTCCGAAGATGTTTTGTGAAGTAGCACATTGGCGTACGTGTGCAAAATGTCATAAAATTGTCGCAAAATTGTCATAAGATGTTTTGTGAATTTGGTCGCTGGTGTTTATGGCACTGAAGTAGCAATTCGTAATTCTGGGCACAAGCTCTGTGTTGATTTAAGACCTAAGAAACTCGTATGAACATCTGTAAGCTTTAGATCTGTGAGAGGGTGATGGTGACTGGAGTTTAACCGTTTGCAAGGTTGCCTTATTTAGTCTGCCAGGACCCAGCATGGGTGACACGGTAGAGAGAACCTACCTATAGCAATACTAGTGGTGTTGCTCCAGGTTGACTGTGATGAATGGATTAGAATAAAAATGGTTTGGGAGGTCACATTTGCTGTGTCTGATTGTTACATGTTGATACATGAAGCTTATGTTGTAGTTATGTTCTGTAAGCATTGTTATTGTCTAGAGCTGTGTTTTGTGCATTGTGTTTTGATTAAATTTGTTTGTTAACTGCAGTGTTCAATGTTGGTGAATATCGTCGCATAGCTGCTCCACTTTCTATCAGTAATTCGGATTTCTTTCGACCAGACAACAAAGATGGCCAGGAAATGCGAGAGTATGTTTTTGCTTGGTGTGATTTACAGGCTAACTTATCACTGTGTATGTGTATGTGTTCTATTGTTCTAGTGTGCCATTTTTTAGTTAATTTTAGAATTTTATTTATATTCTACTTTTGCTATTTTCCATATTGTACTTCTTTTGTTAAGTTTATATTATTGACAGACAATTGATTTTAATCGTTTAGAGTTTCATCAAAATGGTTTATTTTCAAACTTTTGTATGTTTGCTTTCACCATAGTGTATTTATCACTTTGATGTCTTTTTGTATGAGCTGACAGTACATTTTATCACAGGTGGTGTGCCCGAGCGGCGTTAGAAGATGTCATTTCTTGGCTTAAAAGTGGTGGCGAAGTTGCAGTAAGTTGTCTTATTGTTATTTTTTGTGTGTCCAATGTGACTGAGCACTGGCTCAGTTCTGTACAGTCAGGAATGTTTATGCGGTGTTATTTATTTGATAGTTAGCAGGCTTCTTCTGGTTTGTATTCAGATAAAACTAGAGCACTAAAAATGCATTTTTTTGTATATCTATAACTCAAACTCGATGTGGTAACGAAATGCATGCAAACGAAATAATATCATTAAAACTAAATAATATTTTACAACTCTGCATCGTAATAGTTTTTAGCAGTTGGTTGAATGTATGTGTGATTGTGTATGTGTGACGGACAGGTGTACGATGCAACAAACTCTGTCAGATCACGACGGGCAATGATTATTGATCATGTATCAACACAAAATGGCTTCAAAACATTCTTTGTAGAATCCATCTGCTTTGACCCGGCTGTCATCGAGGCCAACATACGTGTCAGTAAACTAATCTGGAAGCTGTCTTATCGTTGAGAAACATTTATAATCAGAGCAAAAAAAACTTCAACAGTTTACAAAGCTATGTAAGGGTGATATGTCTCGTCTCGTAGGCTAATGCGTAAAAGTTAATGACTGGCTGGGTAAACAGTGAACATTATGAGATGCTAAAAACCCAAGCCAAGTGTCGCCAGCCAATCATGTTGTCGCCATTTGTCGTCAAACTATCACCAGCCAGATGTGTGAAGTCTGTTGTGTCTAGTGAGTTGTCGCTACCATCTTGTCGCCCGCCCACCTGTTGGGACACCAACACTGTGTGATCCCATATGGCAGGTGATGCTCCGTAGCTCTGTGAGGGGTTCAGTCTTTTAAAGGTCAGTGGTCACCAAAATTAACATATACATTTTATCCATTTTCCTGAAAGTGCAGAATTTTATGATAACTTTGACAGTAATATCGGCACCCAGCGTTCTGTCAGCACGGAAAAATTTACCTTTGAAGTCGACGATCTACGAAAATGACGTAGAAAATGCGCTGCCATGACGGTCTGCGATGACGCCATGAGTTCAGCCTATAGACGCCATGAATTAATATTCATGACGTCT
>Ga0209671_1001774_pt1 | contig 18743 bp, 16 predicted proteins | sample WorMetHERISLAND2_2_FD_187401 | JGI IMG/M metagenome (GOLD analysis project Ga0209671, IMG submission 187401) | Marine gutless worms symbiont microbial communities from Max Planck institute for Marine Microbiology, Germany - Olavius geniculatus... | ecosystem: Host-associated > Annelida >...
GGTCAGGTCAGGTAGTCGCGTAGTCGTTGGACCGTAGCGTCGCTCTTCCACCGTGACCACGCCTGATAGCCAGCTTCCATTGATCAGCAGGTGGGCGGTTGTTGTCTCTTCGGAGCTGGTCTATCCACCTGCCACGTGGACGACCAGGACGACCTTTCCATGTAGGGTCTGGGAGGCGTCCCTGAGACAACCTGATGCAGCTGTGGAGTGCCTTGTGAGCTGGAACTTTGTCACCGAGTCTTGCTAGGTGTCCGAAGATGGCTGAGCGGCGGCAACAGGTGGTGGTCGATAGAGGATAGAGGAAAAAGACCGGTGCGGGCAGCAATTTCTTCATTCTGCACGAACTGATGCCATGATATACCTAGGATGCGGCACTGGCATTTCATGTGGAATGCATCGAGTGTTTTGCTGTCTACCACTGTTATGATCTACAGTGTGCAGCAAATCAGTATCCCCTAAACTTGATTGCCATTTTCCTACCAACCGATTTGAATTTAAACATGAAATTTTACACACTATTGCAACTGTGAGCATAAACTGGTAATAAACATATGAAATTTTACTTTTTAAGTTTTAATCGATTGCCAAGAGAACCATAAAAATGGCCAAACAATTAGTTTGATGCTTTTTTGCTGCTCTTTGTATGCTGCCAGTATGTTGTTGTCACAAGGTTCTGCCGTACGTCTTCCATACCATCAGCCGGAGAAGAAGGACCTGTCCGTATTCCTCGCCCGCACCGAGCTGAAACAGAAGAAATTCGTTGGGACCTCGCGACTGTCGTGGAAACAGTTTATTCCACCCGCCAGCACCCTCGTTTCCAGTGACAACATTTTGCTTCTGGCTGATGCCACCGCTTCTTCTGACAAATTAAGTTCTACATTGCCGGCAGCGAAATCTAATACAACAGTGGAACAGGGAGTGTCGGAATTGGATGAATTGCCCGATCTGCTATCATTCTGTTCATCTAAGTCGAAAACTGTTCTGGCCGACGTGTTCGAGGCAACAGATGCCCAAGCCAAGCCAGCTCTGGGAATCTCACCTCAGAAGCTGTTGCTGATATCTCCAGTAAAGAATACACCTGCTACTTTGGAACCGGCTACGTTACCTCAGAACGTCGTAGCAAGGAGGGAATTGGAGCAGGTGGACACTTCGTTGACACCGGATGTCCGGAAGAAGCTGATATTGGATCCCATGGAAGAGAGCAGTGTTACTCCATTGCAGTCTGCCGACACAGAGCCTGCAGCCGCATCCAAACTACCTGGTAGTTTTATTTTCACAGATTTGTTGTAGCTTAATAGTGGTCTTTTTACGTTTGAATAGTTTTTGGATGAAACAGTAACCAATGAGCTATAAATTCTCAAGTTGCAACCTTTATTTACTAATTTGTTTACAGAAATTATTCCCGTTGCTGATATGTCAACAAATTAATCAATGAAGGTTGAAATTTGGTGAATTTGTATATTGCATAATTATGCAATATACAAATTGACAGAGTTGCATCATTTTCTATGCCTTATCTTTTGTCTATGAAACTCATCAATATTTTTAGGGATGTTTTACAAATCGCAGACTGCCATGACATTACTTTTATTAACTTACTCATTTTTAGATTTGTCATTTTTACTGTCTGTTTTATTTCAGCCTGTTGCTGATGAAACTGCTCACTCAAAATCTGTCTTTTCAGAAAATCGTATCTAGACCTACCTATTTGAATGATTTTATTCGACTGTTTAACTGTTTTTTTTTAAACTACCAAATGGTCTAGCATTGGAGGAGCACTTATGCTATTATGATTGATTGAATTTTGGCGTTATTGATTAATTGATTGATTGGTTGATAAACAAGTCGTTAGGTGACGTGGCTCGCAACTGCTGTTTTCAATAGTTGAGCTGCTGACAGATAGACATGCAGACAGAGTTGGATAGGGACACGTCGTCCGACAATAAGGGTTACTTTATAGCTGTTGTGAGGCAATTGTTTGATTGACTGAATGACTGGCTGATTAATTGAGTTATCAAATCATTGATCGATTTAGTCCCCTGTCCTCCAATAGACAGCATTATCACATTGATGTCTGTCTGGAGGATAACAGGGAAGATTATTAGAACGACCATTATGTTAATTACATATGCATATAATGGAGTTCTTACAATGTTAGGTTTAGCTTTTTTTGTATTTTATGTTTTGTGTTTCTGTAAGGGTTAAACTTACTGTTCCGTTATTCTGTGTTTATGTGCATTCCGCCTGGAAAGGCCGTCTCCGAAATGACCTATATTGTGTCGGGCGGGACGTTAAACCCTACTCACTCACTCACTCACTCATTGATCGATTTAATGATCTAGATGCAGGTGAACTGGAAAACCAGATGTCGGGGGAATATGCGGCTGAAGATCAGCAGACTGGAGATGAAGATACTGATGCTGCTAAGATATCACTACCACCATCAGAAACAGCCTCATCAAAGATTTCATCTCGAGCATCTCTTCGCTTGCTGCCACTCGATGTTCCGCTGCCGCAGCTGAACGGGAATCCCGATGACATGATTGAGTTGGACGAGGATGATGAGGATGGGAATTGCTGGCAGGTGGGAAATACCGGCAGTGCGAGTGGACAGGGCGTGCGGCGGCTGATTGAGCGACTGATGCGGCACAACCGCAGGCCGACCGCCACGCAGTCACACAAACCAAAAACTGTTGAAATCAGGTAGTCTATCATCTCTTGTGGTAAATCGCTGGCTATGGTGGATCTTCGTTTTCACTCACAATGATCTCTTAACAGTATGCTAATGTCGGTTTATCTCCATCCATTTTGTCGCATTTACTCTTCTGCAGCCAAAAATCACACAAAATCACTAAAATTCTCTATTTCTTATGTTCAAGGTCATGCAGTGTCATCGATGTTGATACCATTAACAAGCACGTCACCCTTGCTTGTTATGATAATGTAGCCAAATTTAGCCCAAAAACCATGTCATTCAACGCCATTTTACCTTAGGTTAGGTTACTGCTAAGACATGGTACCCGCAACTTTAAACCTTCCTATAAAATATGAGTTCTATTTTATAAATTCCAACACCTATTCCTAAAAATACCAAGTCCTTTCCCCTTTTAGTAGTCATTGATCAACATCGTAGTAATCGGTGCGGTAGTTATTAAGATATAGCAAAAAGGAACCCTAACTTTTTCTTAGCCCCTTTTTTATGACTACAGCGAATCCCCCAATTATGTGAAGGTGCCCCCCCAATTGATCGCCAATGATTGATCTCACATTTTATTGGTTATGTTTCCATAAAAACTATATCTTATCAAATGTCCTATATATCGCACTAATAAATGCGATATTTAGTATTGCTCGCCATTCGTTCTAATTCGCGTACTTTGACTAATATGCAATATTTTTCCCAAAGGTGACACACTCTTTTTCGACCTACTCAGTCAAAAATTCACATTTTCCGCTAAGTCTGGATATGCAAATCCGGTACCAATGGAAAGCTTGTTGGATAAAGATTCCAGCGTTCCAAACCGTTTCCAAATCCGTTCAGTAGTTTAGCTAAAAATTCGGGTGTTCACGCTAAGTTCATATACAAATACCGATCTCCACCTCCATCACTTAACGAGTTAGTTGTGTGGCACCATTTTGCGAATGCTTTTACGCCAGGTCTGCGGCTCTTGCGTTTACCCATCTTTCTCTTTCTTGTTCGGGGGGACCCCCTTCACCCAACGGCATGAAATTTTGTCACAAAATACTACAGACTCTAGGCTATCGTGTGGTGGAAACCTGAAGTCTCTATTTCACCTGGTCTTGAAACAGTACTGAGTTGTGACACCAGGACAGATGGACAGACAGACGTACAGAATTACCATAGCTAATATGCGCTGTAGCTATGCTAGCTCTCGTGCATAAAAATGTAGCTATTTCTGACATAACTTCATTATTTTCTAACAAGTTGTGCAGAAAAAGTATTTGGCGTCTGGGGGTGAAAAACCCACAAACAATGTGGCGGTATAAGGGTTTTAATTTGATGCATTTTGGGGTTTTTGTATGTGTTTACTGTTTAGTTATTAGAAGGAACACTGTTGATAACTGTCCACGTCTATTATAAACATCCACAAAAATTAGCAAATTTTCGGACTTTGATTTTAAAAAACTCAACCGTAGTATAATATTTTTTTATATAGTGGAACGAGAAACTAATATTGGAATACTTTTAGGTGGGGTTTAAGCCGGTTTACCGAGTGAAGTTTGCGGAGTTTTGAGAGATGTGTCCATATGTCTCAACTCTGTGTCTGGCCGAGAAGACGGAGACCATTCAAGCCACGTTACTTTGCTAATATGCCTCCGGTTTACCTAATCACATTACCGTGTTGTTGTATTTTGCAGCACGGTGTGCAAAGAGAAGAATGTGGCAAACGATCGGGAGGAGCTTCAACTGAAGACTTTCAGTTATCAGCATGACAGACACAAGGAAGATGAAATCGTTGATCCTGCACTGAACAAACCCGGTCGGTTGAGTTTTGAATTATGCTACCAGTGAATATTATAACACCACCCAACTTTTTTAGTTGTGATAGCACTTGCGGTAGTTGCATTTGTATTAGTATTAGTAGTAGCTGTTCTAGTTGCATAATTGTCGTAGTAGTAGTCATAGTTGTTGATGCATTTCTAGTGTATTATTACAACTGTGCAACTGCTGGTAAGTAAGTAAGTAAGTAAAGTGTAAATTTATATAGCACATACTCAAAAAGATCTCTAATGCGCTTAATACATTTTGTCATCAATATTTTGCAAAAATGTATGTCTTCAGCTGACGTTTGAAAGTATCAAGACTCAGTTCTGTTAACGAAGACTGTCTGGTACTGGTACAATTGCAACTGCTGCAAGTACGAAGTTCCATAGCTACTAGTATTGCTACTACTGCAACTCGTAGGTTGATAAAGAGTAGCTAATAAAAAAATAGTAGCTAATAAACACGCCAAAGTCCAAAAAAATATTGTAGGAAGATATAATGTTAAAACTTTTTGTTTAGCATAGCCTACGAACTTTAGACTTTATGATACCTTGTTCTAGTTTTTACTGAACACTTGTTATGTTGTTTAGGTTTAGTGGTTTTTTAGTTGCTAAGCGCTACCATTCAGAACAGACTGTACAGGATGCACTGAACAAATTTTGTCGATTAATCTCTTGATTTAATATATGACTTCACTGGTGTCATCGTATTTAATAGAATTCGTTGTATGAACATTGCTCAGGTGCCAAGTTGATTCGTCTGAAAGCGATGTTGGCGGAGCAAATGAGAGTGAAGTTTCGCTTACAATCTTTTGCTCGGCATTACAAAATGTTGCATATTTACTCAATTGTGCATCATAGGATGAGATACGCTTGTGTTATTAGAACTTGTTGTTTAACCATTGCTCAGGTGCCAAGTTGATTCAGCTGAAAGCAACTCTGGCGGAACAGATGCGTGTAAAACGCGATGAAGCCCTTGCCCGTCGGTACGAGATCTTTGGTGACCGGTACGGAGGCGACCACGCCACCCGGCTGGAAGAAGATGAGGCGGTGAAACAGGAAGAGGCGGAGCTTACCGACCAGACTGACACCGATGAAGAAAGTGACGTTGAGAGCGAACTGGATATGGAAGAACGAGCCGTCTTGGAGAGCCAGAGGCAGGTCTGTACAACTTTAAGCCCAAATTCCGTTATGCCAACCTTGTCACAAAGTCCACAGACTTTTATGGTTTGTGTTTGCGACATGTCCGCGGACTCTACACGTGTCTTGTCACAGACTGAATTACATTAGAGCGACACAAACTGGCCTGTTGCGGAGTTGTCACAGACTTAGTCGCAAACATCTCGACATGTCATATCCATGACATCTCGGTTCTGAGGTTTGCATTCACGACTTTCACGGTTCACATTTGTGTTCACAACTTTCACGAAAACTTCGCTGTGGGGAAGTTTTGGTGAAAGTTGACATGATGGAATTTGAGCTATATTGAGCTAACATCGCGGTTGAGATCCCTGGTCACATACTTAGAATGACATTGTGGTAGGTAATCAGTGTTTTTGGTTGGGTGACTGCGAAGGCGTCTAGCCTGTAACATTCTCACTAAGGCTTCGAGGAATTTACATCTGGTGACTGGCCCAGCGTGGTCCAAAAGAAGCTAACTTGTAGTACTGGTGGAAAATGGCTTGTTTGAACAGTGTGTACAGTGTGTGTATATTTTGTAATTTTGTGTAACGTTTACGGCAGGATGAGTTTGAATGGCATACAGTCGACAAAGTCAGTCAAGATAAATGTTCATTTTGGTTATTTATCTGGTTGGTTATTCCATAAGATTTATTTTTGTTCATACTTGCAGAAAAGTGGTGCAGGTATCATTTTTAGCCGACCGTACTTTAGTAATGGTCGTGCTGTCATCTGTTCGTTTGTCTATTCGTCCTGGATGTACTGTGGCTAAGCGATGCACGATGGGCCTAGGTTGCTTTTGGTCACTAATAAGAAGTTGCGTACTGGCTTTCAAATAACATATAAATTGATGACCTTGGATGACCTTAAAGAGTCATAACGCGCTATGGAATGGAATGTTTCAAGCTATAAGGGGCCATATCTTCGAAACGGCGTGAGATAGGGCCAAGGTTACTTTTAATCACTAATAGGAAGTAGCATACACCCTGTCAGATTACATGGAAGTCATTGACCTTGGATGACTTTGAAGGCCATTATGCTCTATTCCTGCTAAATGGTGTGAGATAGGGCCTAGGTTGCTATTGATCATTGATAAGAAGTTGCATATTGGCTTTCAAATGAACTGAAAAACATCGACCTTGGATGCCCGTGAAGGTCACTGACAATCAGATGGTTGGCTATCCTAGCGACACCTGGGCTTTTTGTTACGATCTGCTGTAGTGTATTTACGAAAATGATGTCATACAAAGTTACAAACAATATCGTCGGGCACCAATTTTGCCACAGAAACTGTCGATCATGTGCTGTGCTATTCTCTTTACCATGCGATTGTGTTTGTTGTCAGAATAATCCGTACATTGACGACGAAGCCGAGGACGAAGAAGATGACAACTACACTGATGACGATAATGATGACGATGACGCGGGTGATGAGGGTGATGATGAACTAAGCGATGTGGAAGACAGTGATGATAAAGTGATGGAGACAGGAGCTCAGGCCTCAGACTCGGTGGAATCACTTCATCTTCGCCTCGACACCGAGGGCATGGAAGAAACTCAATGTAAGCTTGTCTTTGAATAGCCTAAAGGTAAAGGTAAAGGTCATCAGTTTGTATAGCGCATCGTCGCGAGCAAGCACACGCCTCTAATGCGCTTTTGTCACTAACCAGAGCCGCTTGCCGCACGTCCACCGTGTGCAGCCTGCAGACACAGGCTGGTGTAGCGGCCGGTTAGGCAACCCCAGTCAGCTGTACCAAGGTCCCCACCTTCCGTAACTCACGTGAATGAGTTACTACTCATTCTACCATCCCACGGAGGGTAGAAGGCTGAGTCGACCTAGCTGGCAGGTTTCGCACCGAGATGGTTTATCTGCCCACAGGCAGTCACCCATCGCAGCACTAACCGGGCCCGGCGTAGAGTAACTTCGTTTCAGCTGAAATGTGTTACCGACTACGCCATGCCACCAGCCTACTAATAGGTTCAAACGGTAACTTAATTAGGTTATACAAATTACTTTGACACAGATTGTTGACGTTTCGTTTCGAGATGAGGGGTTCTACCAACTTCTACACATCTCTAACTACTTACTCTCCGTCAATGAAGGCAGCAGCAGTTGCCAAAGCATAACAATCTGGGTCAAAATAAAAAGCTGTATTTCAGTGAATTTGTATAACTTATTTAGCATGAGCTTGTTTGTGTGATATTTGTTTCTGTTGGAGATTAAAAGTTTACTGCCAGTAAAGGCGATGTATTATTTTGTGTACATTGCAGATTTTTATCGGCTTTCTTATCGGCCCCATTATGGGTCTGGCCATCTATCTGTTTCTCCATCTGTCAGTCTGTTGTGTATGGACTTTAACTTGAAAACAAATAGGCATCAGAATAGAAAACTGGCATAGGTTGTGGGTCTACTGTGTTATCACACGTCTGGAACAGTCTGCCGGAGTCGGTCCGGTTGTCTCCGTCATTGCACGTTTTCCGCAGCAGACTGAAAACCGAACTTTTTGCCCGGTCTTACAGTCATGACTAACAACGTCTGATTGCACTGACTACTGTTACGTGACTTCACTGTTTAGGCTTATTGTTACGTGTCCTTGTAGTCCCAGGACTTAACGCCACGCTAAAGTTTATTTGTTTTTCATTATCATCATCATCAACAGTGAAGATACGCTGAGGCAGGTTTTTGGGCATGACTTTTTCTGCTCTGTGCAAGTCTCTTTATGATGCATTGCAGCATTCAAAATTGTACCTGCTGCAGCACATTCTCTGGTCCCAAGGGGCTCTGTACTTTGTATTTCAAATTCTGAAAAATTCATGCGAGGCATCTGAGGCAAAAATGAGACATTTTTATTTAATGGGGTTTACATCTGGCCTTAACTGTGAATGTCTGTTACAAATACAGAATTGTTATCGACTGAAGCAGGGCATTATGGGACTGGCCAGAAACTGGTGAAGTCAACATTGTTTGAGTAGTCACTATTATTCAATTTAGCTATAACTTCTATTATTCAATCTAGCTATAACATGTTGTTGTCATTATTATTCATGTCTGTTACAGATACAGCATTGTCATTGACTGAAGCAGAGCATCATGGGACAGCTCAACGGCTGGTGAAATCGACGGCATTTGAATTATTTGACGAGGATGCTAACACCGAGTCGCCGACAGTGTCGCAGAAGAGCAACCACGACAACATCGGTCTGTCATAGTCACGTTTACACTTCAATGTCAGTCTGTCGCACTGTTGTGCTTACACTTACTGTTCTACATCTGAAGGGTTGGACCACCCTCTGGGTAGTTTTGCGTCATCATCATCATTTCTGGCAAGCACCACTAAGAGTGCGTAGCGCCGAACGTAGACATCAGCCTCCAGAGTGGACGGTTCTGCGCCAGGTCAACTGCGTCGTCCATATTGAGGTCGCTTGATTTCAGATCCTGTTGAATGGTTTTCATAGTTTTGCATGGGGACTGTGAAATTTTGTGTTGAGCTCTGCAATGTAGAGAGAAGTCATGTGGGCAGGGTGGTTGTGTTTTTTGCTATTCCTGCCTTGACTTTCACTGGCCTACACAGCAGGTTAGGGTTTATGCCTATGGGCAGCATTGGCTGCCTTTCCTCCTCATTGGAACGTTGAAGATGGAACATCTGATGCTTGGACGCAGTTTTGTTTGCAGAGAGAATCATTTTGCTTTTGTGCTGTTTCTGATCTTACATGCTTTGTTTCTGTTTAGCGATGTCTATAAACCTGTAGCATGTGCCATGCTGATGTTATTTGAACAATTCAAATGAAAACATTTTTTTCTCGCAGAAGCTTATTCTTCTTTGCGTGCTGTGTCCTAAGGCAGGTTCCAGTGACGATGGCGCCATCCGACCCGGCTCTGTGCTCCTCTCTTCAATTCCTCGTAACTGATCTTCTTGTCCTTTTGCTCCATAAGTAGATCTGGCATCTTCCTTCTTGGTTCTTCCCTTGGCCGTTTCCCATCTATCTTCCCCTCTAGTACTGTCTTCAGAAGACAGTCATGTCTTAAGACATGTCCTATCCAGTTTGCTTGGCGTTGCTTGATGACGTGGACCAGAGAACGTTGTTCTTGCACCAGACGCAAGACTTCTTCATTTGACACATGTGCTGTCCAGCTGATCTTTTCCATCTTACGCCGGATCCACATCTCAAAAGCAGAAGCAATGGCGGTATAATGTTTTCACCATTCTTTCTTCTCTGTCGGCATGATACTTATGAACGGAGCTTGGTGAAGTTTTGCTTTGCACGTGTACAGGCCTTTTGAATATCGGGGTTAGAGATCAACGTCACATGGGTTTTTGTGGACTTTTTATCTTCGCGTTATCTGCAGACAGTACTTTGCCGTAATTGGGGGTTTTATTTTTTGTTTGGGTGCTCAGAATACAACACATTGCGACTAACTTTCTAACCCTTGCCTTTCGAGTCTTTATGCTTGCTTGCAATATCTGTTGGACTTCGGTGTGTATTTGCTGTTGACAGAGCTGGCTGAGCGTCCGTTTGTATCGCTTGGAAGTCAAACAGAACGTGGTCATGATTCTGATCATGACATGCAGGCTGCCGACACTGCGGACTCACTCGCTAAGTCAGGTCAGCAAACTTTGCTTCGGACGATCAGTCAGAACAGATTTTGTTCAGTACAGTATCTCACATAATAGCCAAGTTAACTATTCATGTTTACTGTAGGCTTTATTGCAGAGTTTGGTCATTCAAATATTGGTGCTGGACAGGCAAACAGTTGGCCAATGTGCCTTTGATTTGTTTGTAGCCCAAGATGCTATTCAGTTGTGTTTTGATGGTTTGAAAATGTTCTACTGTTTCATATTAAAGGTAGACATGTCCAAGTTTTTTGTGGGAAGCAGTGGCATGATTATGTACACTAAGGCTGTGGCCATCATTACCTCCGCCAAGGAGGTTATGTTTTTGTCGGACTTTGTTTGTCTGTCTGTCTGTGTGTGAGCAAGATAACTCAAAAAGTTATGGACGGATCTTTCTGAAATTTTGAGGGTATTTTGGGCATGGCATAAACTAACAGTGATTCAATTTTGGGCATGATCCGGCAGGAATCCTGGATTCTGGATCACTTTTAAATTTTCGTTACCATTGCGTTAAATGGGACATAAGGGAACCGCTGGCAAAGCAAAGATGGTGACGCCACCTGGCGAATAGCTTTGCTTTGGCGGAGGTACCTGCAGGCTACAACTGCGTTCTAGTTGCAGATGTTATAATTTTTCTGGCGGGTTGATAATGTAACAGTAGGGTGTCAGGCTTACAGGAGCTCGTGGGTTGGACTCCCAGTTGGGTCGGGTCACTATCGAGTGGTTAGCACTTGGATGGGTGACTGTTTGCAGACTGGTAAACAGTCTTGGCACATTACCAACCATCCGGGTTAACTTAACCTTGCAGGTCAACTTGGTTTTTCATCCTTCCGGGATCAGCAAGTTGATCTGGCCGGTGTTAAGGTGGGGTGCGTTTACGTATGTCGGTATCCTCGTAAAAGTCGCTATTTTTCTGATGTTGGCCAGTCGTTCGTGAAAACAGTTGCAGATAAGCATGGGCATGCTTTCTGTTTTTTTATAGGCTTTCGCGCGTCTCGTAAGCATTAGCTCAAATTTCTTGTTCATCCTTTTGGGATAGGCAAAGGGCAAATTGATCTGGCCGATGTTAAGGTGGGGTGCATTTACGTATGTCAGTCGGCGGGTAACAGTGTGCGATCCCATGTTTCAAGTGACACTTTGTAGCTTTAAGATTGGCTTTCACAAGCTCACCTTCAAGCTGTTTTAATCTTCAAGTTAAATTTTGCTGTATTTTAAAGGTACAGGTAAAAATTAAGGTCGTCAATTTGTATAGCGCATCGTCGCGAGCAAGTGCACGCCTCTAATGTGCTTTCATCACTAATCAGAACCGCCTGCTACACGGCCACCGTGTGCAGCCTGCAGACACAGGCTGGCGCAGTGGTCGGTTAGGCAACCCCAGTCAGCTGTACCAAAGTCCCCATCTTCCGTAACCCATGTAAGTGAGTCACTACTCATTTTACCGTCCCACGGAGGGTAGAAGGCTGAGTCGACCTAGCTGGCAGGCTTTGCACCAAGATGGTTTACCTGCACGCGGGCAGTCACCCATCGCAGTACTAACCGGGCCTGGCATAGAGTAACTTCGTTTCAGCCGAAACGCTTTACCAACTACGCCATGCCACCAAGTGCCATGCCAAATAGGAGTGTATTGTGCTGCTGTTTCTAATAGTGGAGACCAGTATGGCGAGAACTGTTTCTAGTAGTAGTAATAGTTGTTGTTGTTTTTGTTGTTGTGGTCGTGTTACTGACATAATAATGAGAGCGTGATGTCACTGTTAAAAGCACTGACAGCTGTTATGACATAATGAGTTCTGTCATTTTGGGCTAGTAGTAGTAGTAGTAGTAGTAGTAATAGTAGTTGTTGTTGTTGTGTTACAGACACTGGTAATGAGAGTGTGTTGTCACTGGTAAAGGAAGTCAGTACAGCCAGCGCTGACTCCAGTTTTGACATAATGAGTTCTGTCATTCCGGGCTATCAGCCTCCAAGCTGCAAACTCGCCACTCCATTCTCTCCTGGGTGTAAAACCCCGGAGCTCTTTACGCCTTCCAGCAAGTCACTGATGGTTCTCAATGCCGCTGCGGTAATTATCATTTTCCAATGGCATTGTGCATCACCCCCACCTTATGTACAGTATAGTCATTAGCATGTCTTTTACATCGCTAAAAGATGTATGATACACGTTACAATTACATCAGAATATGCACTTTCATTTAAAAAAATCTTTGCAGCTGTAAGAAATATTTTCAGAGTATGCTGCCTGCAAAAGTATTTGTTACAGCTTCAAGGGAATTTGTTATGGCTCCGTAATAAGTTGTTATTATTTCTTTACAGTGCATTTTATTTAGGAACCCCCAGCGAAACTGTTGTTTTTAAGCGTGACAGTATGTAATGCTTTGCACGTCTTAGTAACAATAACTGCTGACAAGCTTTTAATGGTTCAACATCAATGACCTTGAACGACTTTGAACCCCACGAAAATAGGGGGTTTTAGTGATTTTTCTGCAATTTTCGACTTCAGCGCACACTTCAACATTTTCTTACGCCAAACGTGAACTGTTCGCTTCGTAATGCACTTGTCGCTATATATTGAATGCAAAAATACAATAACGGCACGCTGTTTCTTACGGGAAGATTTCAGTGGCAACGTCATCGTATCTAATGTTTATAAATGACATCACAGTCATGTCATCATAATAAAACTCACAGCTGCTACTCAGAATTAAATTTCCTACAAAACGTATAGTCCGGATTCTTAATATTTGGAAAACTAACAAATTGACGCTGTTTTGTAAGTCATTTATCGAATGACCTTCTTACTACAACAACAGTGTAGTTGTTGTATGACATCAGAACAGTGATGGTACAAGTGATATTGATCTAGTTGACCCACTGGCTGCTGGTCCTGGGTCTACTACTACTATTGCCATGACTACTATTACTACTACTACTACTATTACTACAACTACAGTGTAGTTGTTGTTGTTGTTGACATCAGAAGAGTGATGGTACAAGTGATACAGACCTTGCCGACCCACTGGCTGCTGGTCCCGGGTCTTCTAGTCACATTCGACCGTTTACGTCGTCTTCGCCGACTAATGACACATTTCAGTGTATGCTGGAGAATGCCACAGAGACACAATCACACACGTCTACTGGCGATTCCGACTGGTAAAGCCCAAATTCCATTACATTGACTTTGCGACAAAGTCCGCAACAAGTTCTCGACTTTATCGCGGACACAAATCATGAAAGTCCGTGGCACAAATCACGTCGCGGACTTTGTCGCCGACTTTCCCCGTGCATTGTAATGGACTAAATTCCATTACAGCGACACAAACAGGTTTGTTGCGGACTTGTCACAGACTTTGTCGTAAACATCTCGACATGTTGAGATGGTTTGTGTCCGCGACTTTCGTGATTTGTGTCCACGACTTTCCCCACGGGGAAGTTTCAGTGAAAGTCGGCGTAATGGAATTTGGGCTTAAGATTGACTCAACTATGGCTATTGGATTTATGTTAATTTTATTGCAAGTTGTTAGCATAGCTTGCTGTTCAGAGTGGTGTTTTAGCTATGGCAGAGGTGTCCGTCTGTCTGTGTGCCCGTCACACTCTGCAATTCTGTCAAAACAGTGCAAGCTAGGACTCCCTTTTGAATGAAAGCAGCTTGTGGCTGGTATCTCGTTCTGTTAACTAAACCAAGTAAGCTGACTACAAACTCGATATTCATTTATTTTTAGAAGAATTAATGGTACATTCTTGGCTGGCAGAGACTTGTCTATTTATGTGATCAATGTAGTTTTAATAACAGCAGTTTTCACACTCCAGGTAGGTCTTCTAACAACTTCAACTTACTGTTAGTTAACTGACTGATTACCCACACAACTGAGAAACTAGTTCTTGCAGCAAACAATTTTCAATGTTGATCGACGATGCCAGTCATTATTTGTTTTGTTATACCTCAACAAGAAGCCCAACTGTCGCTAGGGAAAGCCGGACCATACAGCCTATGTCTGAAGCCCAGCGTCTAATTTCTAATCACAGAGAGGATGCAGTTTCTCAGAGGTGACACAGCTTGAAGTCACGCTGGCGATTAGACGTCAGGCAGACTGGCATGTGCCCTTGTGTGAGATGTGGGCAACGACACCAGATGATTGGAATGGGCTTTTTAAAATAACAGCATAACTGACTTGGATGAAACGAAGTTACTCTACGCCGGGCCCAGCTAGTACTTAGATGGATGACTCTCTACAGTACGGAGCCAGCCAGCTAGTTCGACTTAGCCTTCTACCCTTCATGGGATGGTAAAATGAGTACTGGCGGTGGTCAAGGCCATCGCTAGGGAAGAAACGGCGAGTTCTGCGCAACAGTAGGCCCTGTGGCCAGGACTGCAAGTATACCGATCCAGTCGGTTAACCCGGCCGACTTGGGCTGTATGCTAGCTTAATTGGGCTCTGCCCTCGCCAGCTCAAAGTGCTGTCATGGGGATGAGCTCCCACGCAACGGGCCTAGTTCAGCTTCGCTGCCTAGTGCCTACGCGAAATCTTCTGATGATGATGATGATTTGTGGTTTGTTGTAAAGGCGTGGCAGACACCCGTTGTGTCGGCCAAGGCTGCAGATCAGTCACCACCGCGAAGACTCGGTGATGGATTCGCAGAACAACGTCGACGATATACTCGGGCTTTGCTCTGGAACGTTTTCCTCAGTATCAGCAGGTCTGCACAGGGGGGTGGGGTGGGGCAGCTTGATAATCTGAAGGTTTGATAGTCAGAGAGTTTTAGGGTTATTTTTATGCACTTTACAGATGTTGACTCAATCCCCACATTTCTCCACAATTATAAGAGTAGGATTGGGTGTAAGGTTAGAGTTAGTGAAAATGTATGTTGCATTATACACCGTCAGGCTATCAAACCTTCGGATTATAGACACACAACCGCTTTACTGCAGCTCTGTCTCTTAGTATTGTCATTATTAGTTTTGGCGTAGCTTACTTAAGTATTTTTGGCATAATTTTTGGAGATTATTTCTGACATCGTTTGTGTATTTTTTTTATCTCAGAAGTAGCGCAGATCTGAATGTAAAACAGAATTTTTTCCTTACGTAATATTGCACAAAAATTTCTGCCTGTAGTATATTTTATCTTTGAACTTGGAGCATCCCAATAATTTTTGTAGGCATAGTCATTTTATTGTATTTTATTGTAACCGTATTTTGTGGTTGGACTGGTCAGCTCTGTTGTTAGTTGTCACTGTCTGATATTAATATTATTATTTTTATTAGATTATTGGTAAATGTTGAAATGAAATTTGTTAAGATTTGTGCTGTGGAGCATCATCTGCCATGTGAGATCTCACGGTGTTATCTGCTTACTGACACAGGTGAACCTGCCCTGTTTAAGCCCCAGTCGGACAGACCAGTGCTTGATTTACCTACCCCAGAGGGATAGAAGGCTGAGCTGACCCTGTTGCCATTGCCAACAGCGAGCTTATTTGATTCAAAGTGCCATTTACGTCTTACTGTGTTGTTTAGTCACTAGAATTTCAGAAACAGTTACAAGTGGATTTGGTTGAAATTTTCTGGGAAAGCTGGATTCAACCCATTTGACAGTTTTGGGGGGGAAAACGGCATGTCGCCACCTGGTGAATAGGAAAAACTTGTTGTTGTTGGCGGAGGTTCGTACTGTGTCAGTGCTCTTTTTGTAGTTGGTTATATATATATACCGGGTGGCGATAAAAAAACGTTCTGAACTTTGCATAACTATAAGGGCGCGTATGCTTTATAGAGATAAATTTTCTTTCGCACATTTGTAGACCAACATGTACTTTTACTTACTTATAAATTTCAATGACCTCACTAATGACACCACTGAATGCCGCTTGATGTTGTAAGACGAGTTAAAAATCCAATTATATAAAGACAGCGTTCCATCACACCGCATCAAAGGAACTCAAATTTCCTTCGACACAAAACGCCGGATTTCATCAGCTCACAAAAATGTACACCGCGTTCAACAGATTTGAATCCCCACTCATTGTTTAGTTGGGGATACCTTGCAAGAACTTGTCTATGTCTATGAAGGAATGCGTAAACCGTTTTCCGAACCTCAAAGATCTTCATACAAATGGATCAGAGACAAATGGCACGATATCGATGTCAGACAACCAGAATCAGAAAAGCCATATAGCAGTGGAAAAAGCGTCTAGCAGCAGTAGCAAAGGAGAATGGAGAACCTATTCAGCACATTTTCTGCTGATCAGTTGATTGATGATTCAGCCTACTGTGACGTTTTGGCGTAGCCTGCGTACAAGCGGCAACGCAAATGATGAACCACTTGCAAAAATTGCTTTGTGGCGTGTGACGCTATTTTGTTTGTATCACGGCTAGTACAGAAGTGTTTTAGGTGAAAATTTCTACACAGGTTTGAAGATGTTTGATCATTACATATATGCTTTTGCACTGATACATTTCGACTGCTTGGGCGAATAATGCATGCAAATGTTCAGGACGTTTTTTTTTTGCGCCACCTGGTATATATGCCCAAAATCCATTCTGTCGACTTTGCGACTAAGTCTGCGGGCTTTCATTTTTTTGTGTCCGCATATTTTATCGCAGACTTTTCTCAAGTTTTGTCACAAACTAAATTTTATTAGAGCAACACAAACGGGTTTGTCACGGATTTGTCACGGACTTTGTCGCAAACATCTTGACATGGTGGGATGATTTGCATGTCACGATGGTTTGAAGGTCCAAAACTTTTCCGTGACATCCCTGTTTCATATTCTGTGTCCACAACTTTTGTGGTCTGCATCCGCGACTTTTGCCGAAACTTTTGCGCGTGATGGAATTTGGGCTGTGCACCGCTAGAGTGGTATTGCTGTGTGTTTGATTTCAGAGAAGAAAGTCGCGAAGTCTCTGTTTGCTGCGTCCGACTCCCAGAACTCCGACAACGCCGACGAGCTTCTTGGTCTGTGCTCCGGACAGTTCACTGGCAGCACCAGCGCTGCCACCTGGGGCGCAGATGCAGACCACCAGCAGTCGTCACAGGCAATCGATGATGTCCACCATGGTCGCAGTGGTCTGTTCATGGTGACACCCGAGTCCAGTAACAACGAACTGCTTGACGTTCTGTCTGGTCGGTTTACCAGCACCCAGGCTGACCCAGTGGATCCGGATGCTTCCAGGTCTGAAATCATCGCCGGAATTTTTCCATAGATTTTGCAGTGCTGAAACATTTTTTTTGTAAAAAGCCCTATGCAATGAGTTCTTTGCTTTTATTGGGTTTCAGGTTTTTAATGCTGCACTTGAACTTAGCTGAAAAGTCTGTTGGTTTATTCATTTGAGTTTTTACTTCCACCCCGGAACACAGAATATCCGCAAACTTGCAGATTCATCGCTTTAAATATTTCACTAACTTGACCGTATTAAAATATTTCATTATTAGTGAAACAAGAAACTAAAATTAACTTAAATTTGGGTGAGTATTTAGCAGTTTTTCTCCGTGTGTTTACTCGGTAAAACCCAATAGTTTTTTTCAGTATCTACTCTTTTCTTTTAATTTTGAATTTTCGGGAACTTTATTGGCTGATTGTCGTATCAGTTGGTGGATAAAAATAGAGCCTTGGAAGATGGTGATCATCTCTAGGCTGGCGTCCAGTGGCAGTGCGTCCAATTGCTTACCATAGTTACACCACTGCTGTTGTAGCTGTCATTCAAGTCCGGTGAAGAAACCAACTAAGAAGCGCAAGGCTGTGATAGATGATGAAGATGAAGATGAAGTTGCGGAGGCTGGGATGAGTGAGCGTCTATCACACAGAACCCAACACAACGATTCATTTGAGATTGCTTCGCTTCACGACAGCGATGACAATGATGTATGTAATGCTGTGTCTTATCATATCTTATTTAAAATTTTTGGTGCTCCCATTACATGATAAAGGACCGTGGGTACATTACAGGGTGCGGCAGAAAAAGTAGCCCCCTAAAGGTTTTCGCTGTTTTCTCAGCAACCGTTTGGGATTTTAATGTGAAATTTTAGTTCTATTCAGTGAAACCTGTGATTCTGTTGAAAAACGATGAAGTTACGGACTTTTAACTTGACCGCCTAACGATTTTTCAGCATTTACTGTACACTGTGTCACTGATTATAATCATTGTCACCTGAGTGTCCGTGCGTTCCTGCGTCCTACTTTTCTTAAGCTATCTTTCTTCCATCTTCCCTTCCCCTTTCCACTCTTCCTTCCTCTTTCCCTTAACCTTCTCCATCCCCTTTTCCTTCCCCTTTTGCTTTCTTCTTCCCTTTTTCCTTTCTATTCTTTTTTTCTTCTTCTTTCACTTCCCCTTCTTTTGCCTTCCCTTCCTCCTTTTTGCCCTTTTCCCTTTCCTTTTTTCCCCCTATTTCTTCCCCTTTTCCCTTTTCCTTCTTCCCCTTTTTCCTTCCCCTTTCCCTTACCCTTTCCCCTTTACCTTTTTC
>Ga0209671_1001776_pt1 | contig 18734 bp, 10 predicted proteins | sample WorMetHERISLAND2_2_FD_187401 | JGI IMG/M metagenome (GOLD analysis project Ga0209671, IMG submission 187401) | Marine gutless worms symbiont microbial communities from Max Planck institute for Marine Microbiology, Germany - Olavius geniculatus... | ecosystem: Host-associated > Annelida >...
ATGCACGGTGCGGTGCTATAAATAGCTTCCTGGTTTTTCCGTGTTGCCACTCACTCGAAGCTCGGTTTCTTTGCCGTCGAGAGATGGGCGGTTTTCATTGGGCGAGCATTCCAGTGAATATTTATTTAGTTCAATGTGACAACCTATCTTTTCAGACAAGTCTACACTGCATGATTCCTCTGAAAACGTTGTTGAAGAGTGTAACCTGTAACTGTAACTGTAACAAGTAAGTAGGCAGTTTTAAATAGATAGAAAAAAGTAACCCTTTTCTCTATAAGTTTTTGTAAGCTTTTAACTCAAACAACGACGGATTTTATACTGTGATAAGACGCCCCCGGTGGACTGTGTGGCATGTAAATATAGATAATTACTTAAGTTGCATTTTTTCGATTTATTTTGACTTTTTGGCAGACCGGATATATACCGGCCCGAAATAGGCGAAATAGGCCTAACGGTCGCGCTTGTGGAAGTTGTGGTACACAACATGATTGTGTCTGTCGTCTGTCTGCAACGCATGTATTATATGGCTAAACGACACGTCTTACAGAAAAACTGTTTGATTCAATTTTAAGTTTATTATCTGGAACCCATGATTCTGGATTTTATTACATTATCACATCACCCAGCGCCGCCGTGTCAGCAATCAAGACAACCTCCGACATCACCCCAGTGCCAACAACACAGCGGATATAGGCCTACTGTAAAAACTACAGCTACCTCAAAATACAACGCGAGCCGAGATCGGTATGCCTGAAAACCGCAGGACACCGCAGGACTCCATAGAAAGACCGCAGGACACATAGGCTAAATAATAACCGCATAACGAATTTTAGACGTGAAAACAAGACTTAGCCTTTCAGTAGTTCAGTAAATTTAAATAAACGCCGCTAAGCAATGCAAAAATAACAAAATCAGCACGCCATCAGATGCCTAGAAAAGGGACAAAATGCCACACGCCGACGCTGAGACGCAGGCCACACATCTGGACGCCAAGGGTGCGCACGCCGTACGTACGTCAGATGTGCGCTAAGACGCTTAAGTTAACAATGTACATCACTCATGTTGCCAGTGTTTGCACATTCATTCACGCCACTCCCGTTCTCAAATTCTGTACTGGCTAAGCCTACAATCAATACATTTACCGGTATGTGTCCTGCGGTGTCCTGCGGCTTTTACGCGCGAAAGCAGCTACTGCTTTCAGCGCGTCTTAGCCATCGCAACTCTGTCTGTCTGTCTGTCCGTCTGTCACACGGGTGGATCAGTCAAAAACGGTGCAAGCTAGGATCACCAAATCTTCACCTTCGGTTGCCTGGAAGACTCTAGTTTCAGGAACCGTAAAGCCTTTTCATAAATTCCAAGAGGGTCACCCCGAACGAGTTTGCTGAATGAGAGGGGGGTAGAAAAAATTTGTGATTTTTAGCCAATAAGTCGCCGTATCTCAATAACGGTGCGATATAGGGCCTATAGGTTACTATTAATCACTAATAGGAAGCCGTATACTGGCTCTTGATTGCCACCGAATTCAATGACCTTGGATGACCTTGAACGCTAAACTAGGGGTTTTTTCGGATTTTTGGCGATTTCGATCTGCGAGACACATTTCAAGAGCGAATTGCGCCGAAACCAATCGAGGTAGACATGGACAAGCTGCATATCAAATTTTCAGCATTGAACGTAGATTTCGACGGTCCAAGTCTCGATTTTTTAGGTTCAAGAAAACCTGCACACGAGGGCATCAAAGAGCGGTAGCCTACCCCCGTAAAAGTCGCGTCGAAATGGCTGGACTGACAGTTTGAATTTGCGAACAGGAACTGCTATAGGCTTTCGCGCGTCTCGTGCGCATTAGCTCAAATTTCTTGTCTTGCACATCCTGAATAACCGCTATAATGTGGCTATATAATGCTCTAAAATTAAAGAAAACCTATAGTTTTACTGTTTTCAGCACTTTTTGGTGGTTATTCAAATTGTCCTGCGGTGTTCTGCGGTTTTCAGTCATACCCGCCGAGATAGGCGCTTTAAAACAATTACAATTAAAGCGCTTGTCATGGTGATATTAGGCCCATAAGCGATGCAAAGCCACCATGCAATGGACAACGTGTAGCTTGGAGCGTGAAGGACAACGCCTAGGCTTAAGGACATTGCTGCTAAGAGACACTAAACGAACGTCTCAATAGCACATGACATACATGACCTATCTGGGCCTATAGGGTTCACGCCCAGCGCTGCAGGATGCAAATTGACATTGTTGCACTGATATTTTTCAAGTCCATTTCAATTACAATTGTTGAATAATATTATTTTGTACAAAATAGCTAAGTTTTTATAGCGTCGTGGTATCTTAATGGGAACTTTGTTACAATTAATTATTTTTAATATAGCAGAAAAATTAGCTTATAAAAATCAATGTATTTTGATGGTGTTATTAGAAAACACGCGGTAGTCATAAGCCTATAACCTGCAGTGTTAATCGTTTTCTCTCCATCCTTACGGACTTCTAACTCAAAAACCAAACAAGTCGTCGCAGAAAACCCCAACTTGATATAAACGTTCCAGAAAACAAATATAACAGGTGTGCCGATTTTCACTTTCAAGGGTCGAAGGTCAAAGTCACCGGAGGCCAGAAAGCCGAAGATCATGTCGCGTCTGTATCGTAATCGATGTGATCAAATTTAGACCTACCGCCGACGTTTGCAAAAATTAAGACTCGAAAACTAAAAGGACCGCGGCATATTATGTCGTCACTCGGCGCCCACATTTTTCCTTATAAGTAATGAAACTTGCTAACTTATATGCTTTTTACTGGCTCTCCGGCAAAGTCTGATGTTAAATGCCTGCTTTACCTAATCACTATACTCATACTGGTCCGAAGACAGACATGTCTGCTTGAGTCCCTAGCCTATATATATATATACAACAAATTTAAATCATATAGGCCTATAATTTTAGTGGACATGTCAAATTTTGCATAACCAACAATTTTGCACCAAATCACACTATTAGAACGTGGTAACTGCAGCGCAAGTCTGCGGTAGAGCAGCTATGACGATGTAATTATTTCAGCGCGGTCTCATCACCGCGGCGCGTGCACGCGACGACGACGCCTTGCAGCCGTGTGCAGTCGCACTAGGTCGCTAGCAAGCAAGCGGCTTGCGCAATGCGTTGCTCTGCGCGTATAGTCGGTCACAGCTTGGGAGGCGAAGACAGGGTCAAGTAGGGCTCGTACGCGCTCGCTGTGATAATAAAATGAAGATGATATGCATAATTCGTCGCGACGATGCGGTGTGCGATGGTGGCATTGAAAGCTGAACACGGGGCGCCGACTGTCGGCTGATTTACTACAATATGCTTGAGATAGGCCTATCCACTGCTGTTAATACTAGGCCTACAATATGTCGGTACACGTATTTCTGATAGGCCTATAACGTTATACAACGCGTGTGCTCAATACGACGCCGGTGTGCTATCGGTCGGGGTACCTTTGACGCTCACTTTCGTGACTTGTTTCGTCACTAGAATCTAAGAAGGCGTGCTACGGATTATTGTAGAAACCCGCAGCTTGGCGATCCCGTTAGCGCTAATTGAGTTACGTATCGCGGGTCGACGGATCTGTAAGGTAAACGGATGAACGATAATTTCAACGCCAGACTCGACTTCGGACGCTCGCGATCCAACGACTTGAAGCCTATGTGACATCGACGCTGTCTAACCAAACTGCTGCTGACAACGCGTCCTGCTGTACGCCAACATCTCACAGTCACAGGTATACTTAGTGCTACAGGCCTGTGTTGCTTTTCATTTACGTGCATATAAAACAGCGGCTTGTATGGTGACGTATTATAACGGTCGGGGCGTTGAACTTGAAATCGATTCGAAAGGTCGCGTCTGGGTATAACTCCCGGCTGGTTCGCTACGTCACCCGCAGACTGACTGCCTGGAGACCGAAACCTGCAGTTTATGATGCCATAAGCTGTAACTCTTGAGTTGTTATGCGAAATCGCTCTTGTAGAGCAAGGGATTTCGCCTACAGCTATACAGCTATCCGTAGCGTGGTCTGTCTGTCGTTTTGTCACATTCGTTCGACGGATTTAAACGTCATTTGACAGGTACACGTGGGTCGTGGGTTCATTGACACGCTGTCAAATACAAGCAAAAATTGAACATATTTGTTCACAACTTTTTGAGATATTGGACATGCGTACAGACAAATGCATCACTATACACGAAAACAATTCCACCGGCAGAAGTGGACCCCCACTTTTTGCTTTGAAAAGGTAGCCGGTCATGATAGACGCTAGTACGATGAAAATTCGTGTCATTATTGTTATGTAGCGTATTGCCTGCAGTAGCTGCGATATCTGGTTGACAAACTGCTGGATGCCGCTTGCTAATCGTTGCTGCGTCTTTCAAGCCGAAACTCTGCTTACCTCGATTTGTTCTGGAAGTTTTCTTCTATGGCCTCACGCGCCTGTCCGTCCGTCATGCGGTTCTGTTATGTCAAAACGAAGCAAGATAGGATCACGAATTAATCTTCACCGGTCACCGTCGCGTTATCGCAGAAATTCGAAAGAGGTCGCTGTTGCAGGACGTTTAATGACACAGCCGTCACGGTGCACGCGGTATAGAACCAAAGTTAGGCCCATACTATTGATCGCTAAATTGCTAGTAGGAAGTCTCATGCACGCTTTCGATTGGTGCCGAGATCGCCGACCTTGGATGACCTTGAACGGCTGTCTAGGCCTATACAAATTACGCGTTTTACGTAGATCGGATCACAGAAATTTAAAAGAAGTTAGACCGATTTTATTAACTTTAGTCGCTATATCCTTGGAAACTGAAGGTGAGATCAATCATGATACACATGCACTACACAGTTCTTCGTCTGCTGACACAAGTTGCCCCCACAATGTGGGCATTTTACAGCTCTGTGCCGTTTGTATCGATTTTGCGTTAGTGTACGCAGGTTAATGACGTTATGTATATACAGCCTGATGTACGACTGTTTTACGACATATGACTCGATTCATTGTACAACAAATCAACAACAACTCGAAGTAGTGGAGTTTTGGTGTCAGTAGTGCGCTGGTTGATGTATAGTTAGCTCAGTCAGCTGTTACAGTGCACCTACTCGTATCGATGCTCGGTCGTCGGTCGCCTGTAGGCCTAATGACAGCGCCGCAGCGTGTGAGATAAAGATCGATTTGAAATATATTATATGCGCTAGATGTCGCCCTAGTCACTGCGATCCGCGACGTCATTTCCGTCAGTGTTCAAATTAATAAAGCATTTTTGTGCTTCTCAACTAGGTCGACATTTTTCTCTTTTTATACTGTCGCATTTCGGCGCGTATTACGCTACCGTGATTTAACTATGTAGGCCTAACACTCTCGTAAGCCCTACGCAAAATTTGACAGTCCACTATTTTCAGATGTAGAGAAAGAGGGTTGTGTTGGTGAATCTCCCGAATTTGTCACGCGATAGTGGCAAAGGTGCAATAGAAGAAAGTTTTATTCTTGTCTATTCTCCGCTTTTAATTATCGTGTCCGCACGCAGTTACAGTCGGCTGAAGCAGTGCTGACGTAGGTGGCAGTGCAGTGCGGATGTCTTTGAAGTGAACACGTCGCAGCATCTCGTCGCACGCAGCACTGCAGTAATGATGCGTCGTCCATCGTCATCAACGTCACTAGCACGCCCACCCACCAGTCCAGCAGCAGCAGCAGCAGCAGCAGTAGCAGCTGGATCACGCACAGCACAGCGTGCTCGTCGAGCTATTCTGGGCGTCCGGCGGCAGTGACTGATGAGGAGGCGACGCCCTCGTGGATTATACCGCATGGAAAGACCTCGCAGTCTGACCGCCTGGCTGACTGGGCGAGTGGGTGGCGGTGACTGCAGGAGGGGCGGGCATGCTGCTCCTGTCACACGTTGTTATCATCCGTCCACACACGCGCCGGTGCCAGCAGACTGAATGACTGACTGGTCATTCACTGGTCAGGCGAGATACGTTATATGATGTCTAGTCTACACGCGCATAGACAAAAAGAGACAGAGAAAGAGAAAAAAGAGCGAGAGAGACTAGCAGACTGGTCAGTCGTGGTCAGTGCATGGTCAGCCGAGATACGTGTGTGTCTGTCGAATGCACGCTACTTTAAGCGTGGTTTCCAATCCAACGGCGACGCACGCAACGTAATAAACGCAATGAACGCCAAGACCGCTTTAGATTGCGTGGGTTTTCCTGCAGACATTGCGCGCCATACAAATTTGCTTAGGCCTACTTAGTTACTTACTTACTTCTGTCCTTGCGTTTTGGCCGTTGCTCAGCTACGCCTGTTGCATTTGTTTCGTATTTTCTTGCGTGCGTTGCATACGCTGCGTCTGTTGCGTTGTGTGGAAACCGCGCTTTCGTCACTCATTCCGTCTTCTACCAGATAGCCAGTCATTGACGACTGCTCACCCACCTAACTAGCCTACCTACAGCCGCTGTCTCGGCGACAGCGTTGTTCTAATCGTAGCTCACTTTCCATCAGAATTAAAATTAGAATTAGCTTTTTTTACTAATTTTCGTTTATTTTTTGGCTCTTAGTACTCCGTTCCCGAGGGAGCCTAAAAATTAACTACGAAATACAAAGATGGGTACGATCGTCAGTTCGTGCAGTCAGCAGCCGGCAAACTGTCGTGCAACAAAACAGCATTGAAGCGCTGCACCAAAACAGAAATCCTCTGAAATAAAAAGCTAGTCTCTCTAGCCTTGCCAGTATTAATTGAGATTCTTCTTTCCAAGATGAGCCAGGAGCTGGCGAGCTGATGCGTTGAAAACTCCCAAAGTCTCAATGGCGATGGGCTCAAAAATATAACAGGCGCCAAGATCAACATATTTGTCCTCTTTGCGAGTGGCTGCCAACTCTGCTGCTGAACCTGCCTGGTGAGATGCTCTGTCGACGTATGACTCGGCCAATGGGCAAGTGACCGTGACGTCCCAACATAACGACTTGCCGCTCTGCCAAGGGACTAATGAGACCCCATCTGGACGTTTCCCGTCCGACCGGAATAATCCGGCTGGCTCTTTAGTGTCGGGAACTCCGGCTGAAGCAAAGCTACGAGCAACCAAGTTGTTAAGGGCATGATGTCTTGCTGACCTAATTAATTATAATGACTAAAAGCGATCAAAACTTCAAATTTTTGATGAGAATGATACAATACAATACAATACAATGGAGAATTTGCACTCAAAAACTGAGAAACAACTGTTAGTTTAATCTAGCACATAAACTAAAAAGAACTGAAACGTTTAAAAGAAAAATGAAATGAGAGATACTGAGAATAGAAATAGTGTTAAATGTAAAAATGACAAAATTCGATAAACTCCCAGACAGCTAAAAATCAGAAAAAAACTGAAAAGGTGAATAATAATGAAAACTAAAACTTTGAAAAACTGAAAAGAGTAAACATAAAAACTGTGAGCAGGTCCGAATAGCCGTGGAGTCAGTCCGAGGGGGTGCGGGATGTCTATGGAGGATAGGATTTGAGAAAAAGAACAGTTTTGAGAATGGAATGAAAGAATGATGGGGTGATGGATGACAAGAGTGGTGAAAAAATGCAATGAGAGACACTGAGAATAGAAATAGTTTAAATGCAAAAATGACAAACTTCGAAAAATGACTGAAGTAAAGAAACTAAAATTAGAAAAAAAGAAAAAACTGAAAAGGTAAGAAATAAAAAATAATAATGAAAACTAAAACTCAGAAAAAACTGAAAAGATTGCTTACTTATTACTGTCATATGCAAACTTAATTATGGTGGCTTACTGACTATAGGCTACACGATTAGATACATTATAGCGTATTGGAACAAACGTAAGATGACCAGCCCTTCCCTACAGTTCGTCGTGAGTGTTCAGCGCGGAGTGGACAATACAAAGCGAGTGAGTGACGCGGAAAGCTGCTGTGTTGTCTAGTGCGTGTCCCTGCGTGCGTGTGGCTGCGTTCAGCTTCCGCAACCTTCTCCTCATCCCCATCCTCATCTTACTACGCCATCATCGTCCCACGCTCCACCTTCCCACTCACTCGGTAATCGATCTTTTTCGCATTACCGCTCGTTTCCTGGGGCAACCAGCCCAGGTCGCCGGCTGGCACTGGCGTCCGTCCATCCGTCCGTTGAAACGATAATCATTATAATCTATCGGCGCTCGCTTGCTCGCTCGTTTCTTCCCTCGCTAATATGATAATGTCATTCCGCACGTCATTTGATGATTATTCTCTTCCTAACCTTCATACTGCGACTGCTCGCTGTTTACTTCTCAAAGACGTATAGGCCTATTATTTACGCTCGTAGCAGCGCAATTATACTGCACAATGTAATTATAGTGCATTAATTATAGGTCAGCTTAGCGGGCTACGACTGAGCTTCTTGTAAGCCTATACTGCAGTTTTCACAGTTTTTCACGATTCCAGACCACGAAGGCGACTGAAACCAGTGGCAGTATGCTTATTGAATACTGTGTATATTTCTGTCAATAATTAAATAGATGGGTGCATTCGGTGCGTATAGTAACGCAGCAGTCTTCTTGAATCTTTCGCTGAATCCCGTAGGATGCATTTTTATTTGACTGCTTCCGACGTCGGCCATATTGGTTTCCGGTTGTTTGCTCGTGCTTGGTCCTCGTCGTTCCTCCGCTATAATTAACGGATCCACAGAATTGCGGCTGATCGCTCTGCTGCTGCAGACGACACGTTGAGGTAGCTTTCTTCAATCCTTCATCTGAGACAACTTGCCGCTGCAGAATGCAGAACAGATGGTCTTAAATGAATAAATTTATTGAATGTAGGCAAAATTTATTTTTATCAACACTGCTTCTGCTTACGTCTGATTCTTGAGCGAACATTTTACGATATTGGTGCGCGCATAAATTTTGTTGCCATAATCTAAAAACCGTTGTTGGATCGCGAATAAATTGGCGGCTCAGCTGCAGTTTGGCAGCTGATAGGCTAAACTACTGCGACCAATACTAGCTGTATCGCTGCGACTTGCTGCGTGTGCTGTTCTTTAATGATTCAATATTAATAATTTAGTAGGGCGTATCTTAGCAAGGTGAATTAGGCAAAAGAAGAGGCGAAACCATTGCAGTGATCGACGGATCGTTCAGTAACGAAAACGTTCAGATCAGAGGCAAACAGACTTCGCGTTCCAAGTTCCAAGCACACATTGACCCGCGTTATTTCTAGGAATATTTTGTCACAATGGCTGGTACAGCAAACACTTTTGCCGAACCCAATTAATTTTACCATCATCGGCGAATAAAAATGGCTTTTTCTAATAAAATCTGATATGCGCATTTTTAAAATGATTCCAATTGTCACCGATGTCATTAAGCCCTTCGGTCACGTTACACCCGTCTACTAAATTTCACAAAAATCCGTTCTTAACTTTCTGAGCAATCGATCGGATGAACCAACAATAATTGGTAGAATTAAATACATAAGTAGGGCTAGTAAGTAATTAATAGTCTCCTAGTCTAATGCATAATATCAAACGTATGCATACATAGACAACCCGTAATTGATGGCAGCGTTAAATTATCTGGCATAACCTCCCTCTTCTGCAAAGGCAATTATTGATCTAATGACAGCGACTCGTTTCAGCGCAGGTGATTACGTCGTGGCTAGCAGGCAACCAATCAGCCTGTCACTCCGTGGAATGACTGCTATCTCTGTGACACTGACGGGCTGTAGCGTCCTTGGTCTGCTGTACAGTTGTAGGTGGACGTACGTGGGCCTCTAGCTCAGTACATGCAGATTTATGTCTTGTCATTACGCTCGGTATTGGCCTTACACTAAGTGGCCTGTAGGTCTTATAAGACAACGTTCTGTTGACGGTTGGTAATTCATGGGACGCGTGGACTTATTTACAAACAGGACAGAGCAAGAGAATACGTCATTAGGGCCTAGCATCAGGCGGTGTTGCCACGAGTCGCAGAACCTATACTGGTTTCACCGCAAGACACAACGGTACGGCGATTCACTCAGTGCCGGCATTAGAGAATTGGAGCCCTCCCCCCCCCAAAAAAAATACAAGTGTGAGGCCGCTATAATAGGTCTGGAGCCCATGGTCAGGGAGTGGGGCAAAGCCCCTTGAAGCTGAAACACTTTCGGTTTTTGTACGTTCACTAAAAGTTGCAAATTTGCCCACTTTAAAAAAATTCGATACGCAAAAAATCAGACACAGTTTGTGTTATCTTTTCAAAAAATGATGTCTAGGCCGCAATACGTCACATATTACTGTACAGTAATGAAAAGTAATAGACTTGTTTACTTTGGGTAAACTTTGCACATGTTTATTCATTTTATATTTTTAATATATTTAAAAATCTAGAAAAAATTTTTTTCACACCTAGCACGAGGCCCCTGAGCATACGTGAGCCCCCCCCCCCGGCCAGGGGGGGGGCACGGGGGTCCTTCCACCGGCTCTGGATTCACCAGACGTTGGATTTAAGTTAAACTCAAGCTTTCAAGACATGTACGTCTACGTGAAATAAACACAGCGGGGCAATATACGAGGAAGTGGCCGAAACTATCAAGCCTATAGTGCGTATAAATCTGACCGCCAGACGTTTACTGCCAGGTTGGGACACGTGTAGTGGGTACTAGGTGCAACACTGCTCGAGTGGATAAACTAGTACATGCATGGTACGAGCTTATACCACTTTAGACAGTGTAGTATCGTACTCAAACCACGTTCGGATTGCATAGACTATGGACGTCGTATGCTTTGGGGCCTTCGACTGCAGCCGAAAACTGTGAAAACGGTACCAGTGCAAGCTGACTGTGGTTTGATACCCCGTTTACATGACGAAGCTGGCTCGACGAACTGGCTCGACGTTTGCTCGACGTTTGCTCATGTCTGCTCGATGTTTGCTTCGTTTAGGCTATGCTTTATGCATGCTTCATATTTGCTCGATATTTGCTTGATCGTGTAAACGGGGTATAACTGAGGATAAAGCGCAGGATTGGTGTGCTACAAATTTGCTTGACAGGCAGGCCGAATGACATGCGAGGGCATAAAGATGTGTGCAAACTTTGCAAAGCGGTTATCTACTAGCCCAGTGTGAGTGAGTAGCAAGACGTCGTACAATTCGACGTATTGCAGCTGCCGTGGACGTGCAGAACGTACGCGTCTCAACCGTGCTGGGCTCGGCTACGGAAATAAAGTGTCAAATTTGCCAACGAGCGCATTCCACTGTAATTCACTAGTGTGGACTAATCAGTTATCATTGTCGTCGTCATCATACTTGCTGGTGACGAATTGAAAAATTACCGCGAATAACCTCCTGAGTGCAAGCAGCATTGCAGTCTTCGTGAACGAAACTACAACTGCCAACTTCCTGGTCGTTAGTTGAGGATGTTTGTATAATAACTGTTTATTGACAGTTTTACTTTATAATTGTGTGACGTCATCGGAGTAAATTGGCGTATGTCGACGTACGACCCAGGCCGTTAATGTGTGTTAGAACAGCGTGTTTCGGGTTTTTTTTCTAATTTTTGAGTGTCAACTTGTCTGCGTTATTTCAGTCGAGACGCGTGAAATAACTGTCAGTCTGCGGCGCAACAACGTGAAAAATGAAATGTTGTAAAAGTTTATGTATAGATCCAAGGTTATCCATGAGACAGATGTTACTAATGGCTCGCGATGCCGCAAGCTCTAAGCGACCTTTATTGTTAGGCAGTGTCTGTAGCTGTTGTCTGTCCGCGTCTGTCTGTTCGTGCAGCAAGGCTTGTGCTATAGACAACGTCTGCGCTACGCGAGCCACGTCGTCTACCCGCTTGCTATTATTTGTTCATTGATTTCAGACGAAGGCTGGGCGAGACTGCCGTGACTGACTGTTGGCAGTGAAATGGCGACTCAGAACCAGACGGCGGTGACGACGTCGACAGTGGAGCTGGCGATGGAAGAGATGAAACCTCTGAAACCAACGGTCAGTGATGGCAACGTCCAGATCACAGACCCACAGCAGGATCAGCATGCCAAACAATCACTCGGTTAGTTACAGATTTAAGTACACCTTTGTTGTTGTTGCACCCATTAAAATGGCTGGATTAGGTGTAAAATACATTTGCTCGTTGCGCACCGTAATCATTGTCTTCATTGCCATTTATCACCACTAAATGCGGAATCGCTTTTTGTGGCAAGTTCTCCGTACCGTGGTCTGTTTGTCTGTCGTCTGCCACATTCTTGCACCCTGCATAAATCGTTCAGTGGATTTTGATACTATTTGGCATTTTACATTTGTGGGATCTAAGGATGCATTTCGTCAGATAAGCGTCAAAGAAAGGGAGCGACTGAGTCAGCCAAAACTTGCAATTGCTATTTATGATTCGTCATGTGGCTGGCAGCATCGGCTAGCGATTTCGCGTTTTACCGACTAACTTCGGTTTTTGTTATCATAAGTTATACTTACCACACTGAAAAACTGACCGGGATCTGCCAGTCACAAACAGCAAATTAATGAGACGTTGATGCCCACTAGGTACGTTGAAGATAGACACGTTTATCTATTAGGTACAACATTGGTATCATGACAGTTCCCACTGAAGACGTACAGGAACATTGCTTGTGTGCACAGTTCGGAGATGTTGCGCGTGTCCTGCGATGGTCTGTGGCGATCTGCGTTCAACCTGTCAAAAGGTCGACTGTCGCAAACGTATGCGTCAAACTTTTTCATTCAAGACCCTTCAACAACGCATTCCTGTCGTCTACTGGCTGCCCAGATACACGTACGATTATTGTACCTGATAGCACAATGATACGTCAGTAGTGCGATCTGTATCATGCTGGCTAATAGGCCCTACAACGTAAACTGGCAGTTATTAAACGAAAGTCTTGTAAAAGAGCTTTGTGTGATGTCTGCACGTACGCACACGCACGGACACGTAAGTACAGGGTTTGTCAGACTATTTCCATAGCTGCAGATTTGTTAACATTTGCAGTAAAAATTTCAAAAAACCAAAAAACATTTTTTTTAAATTTTAATTTGCAAAATGCCTGTTAAGGAGTTTAACACATTTTAAAGTTGTTTGTGCACCAACCGAAAACGCAGCAACGGCATATCAAGCGCCAAGTGCGCGCACGCACAGAAGACTGGTAAATAACTTAAATAAGCTGGTATTATACTACAGTAGGTCGTCACAATTTTTTTATAGAAACCAATAAACAGCATGAAAGTTGAAGCCTGTTATTGTCTATGCTTGTACGTGTATTGTGATGCTGGTATCGTTGTAGTCTGCATCAGTTTCAAGGAGATATAATAGCCGGCATCACGGTCGGTCTAACTGTCATTCCACAGAGTCTCGCATACGCCAAGATCGCCGAACTGCCGCCACAGGTTTATGTCACGATCTTTATTTTATGATCTAGCCTACTTTTGTCGCCTATCTCTCACTACAGTGTTTGTACCCATAATCACACCCCACTGAAGCGTGACGACTGATAGCGCTGATAGCGTCTTGCGTTCGTATATTACATGTGCGTCCAGGCATAACACGCCGTGGATCATGGTCATAAAATAAGTACATTTCAATACGATCTACTGCATGTTATGCTTTGTTGCACTCGCATAATAAACAACAGACCGTGTTAAAACCTATACATAATTATAATATTTTATGACCTTTGTTTTTTTAGCTTTTAGGCGGCAACGGCAACTGTGCCGGCTATATGTTAGCTTAGCATGTTCTGCCCGTTTGTCTGTTCGTCTGTCACACTTGTGACCCGGCTAAAGTCGTTAGACAAATTGAGATGCCATTTAGCGAAATGTCAGTGACATTTTTGTGGTTTAAAGTATTATTATATCACACAAGGGGACCAGAGTTTTTGGTTAAACTTTGCATTGTAAATTCCAGCTAAACCATTACAAATAGCGGAATGCTTAGTATAGACAACGTATAAGAATGTTACTATTACCAACCCCGTAAAGTTTTCTTTTTTAAAATACCTTCAAAATAGTTTTCAAAAAGGTCATTTTAGCGTACATAAAAAGTTTTTTATGTTATTATTCTAAGATAATGTAGCGATGCGTTACGTAACTTTTGGTGGAATTTTTAATGACAGCCTGCTGTTGCAACTTATCCGCGGGGTGTGCCAGTAAAAATGTTGAAAAGCGATCAGTATTTGGCAAAGATATGGACATAAGTTTGACGAATGTTTCATAATTATTCTGTCACCGTGTGGTTCGTACTGCAGTATGGTCTGTACACGGCATTCATGGCGTGCTTCGTCTACTGTCTACTCGGCACATCGAAGGACGTGAACCTCGGTCCCGCTGCCGTCATGTCTTTACTCACGGCAGAGTTCGGTCATTCTGTCATCCACGACGACGCCACCTACGCCATCGCTTTGTCACTCGTCTGTGGGGTGTTCCAGATCATCATGGGCGTCCTACAAGTAGGTCGGTGGTCGGCAGAACCTTTATCGTTCTGGGCCTGGTCACTTCTAAGTACATAAGATGTGGATTTATATGGCGCATTTCGTTAAAGAGGCATTTATTGCGCTAGTTATACACTGTAGGCTATTAACTATGGAGTCTAATGTATGCTAATCAGGATTGTTAAGAAACTGGTATGTTATAATTTCATGATAGTCTGATCAGCAGTTAGAAAAACGCGGGGACGGCAGTATAATGCCAGTACGTGTTGAGTTGACCGTGAGGTATGATGAGCCGGTGTCAGTTGGCTGAACACAGATGAAGACGAGAAGAAGCTCAGCTACCGCTTATTATACAGGGCGTCAACGGCATGCATTTCGTTTCATCATAATGCTACTCTTAAGCTTTGCAAACATCTGCCCTTTTATTATCACACCATGTAGATTCTACGTACACCGTGTGTATATTGGAATTGGATTGGTTTTGTGTAGGGTTCTTGGTCGATTACATTTCGCATCCTGTAATCAACAGTTTTACCACTGCAGCCGCCATCACAATCGCCGCTAGCCAACTTAAGGCCAGTTCTCTTATTAAACTGCACTGTACAAAATACTCCGTCCAAGTATAGGCATTAGTCGTTAGTTTTATATACTAATTACTTTTGTGTCTTCACTCTTCAAAAAATAAAATGGACAAACTGTTTATACCGATAAACTGGCAAGCATTGTGCCACGTACAAGCAAAGGTGTCGGCACATGTATGCGGCCATCCGTTCACTGCACAGTTTACGTGTACTACACGAAGCCACTATAAAACCTTACTTCATGTTGGTTTTTGTGATGTCCGATGATCTTTACTTTTGTTTTTCTGAGATGAAAAAGTGCACACCATGTATAGAACATAGAACATTTACATCAATTTTAGTTTTTTTTCTTCATGAGTTAGGACCCCGTGTGAGACGGACGGACCGACGAACAGACGGACGGGTAAGACTTTTAATGCTGCCTAATAGGAGTACGGCCTCATAATAAAGTATACACTTTAATCAGTGTTTGAATTGTGAAAAATTAGGAGGGTTGAACTTTTCGACTATTGGAACCCGACCAAAATTGCGATATAAATCCTACGTATATAGTATTTAGCTGACCCCTCCAAAACATAATTTGACAGTGTGTTAGGGGGGTTGAGAAAACAGTTGAGGGGTTCACCCCAACCCTTCCCCCGGCAATTTAAACACTGACTTGAATGTTGTATGTAGCTACAAAATTGTTCTTTCGTCATACATACTTTGTTTTATTTTACTGTTATTGTCTGCTTAGTGCTGTTTATTTAACACATCGATTGATCGTCCAGTTTTGCGTAAAAAAAATGAAGCGACTCTCGGTTGTTGCTTACAGTCGTTGTAAAGGGGTTGCGATTAACGTTGCAGAAATGGCTGGGACTGCACGGCATTCCACGAGGCTTCATTCCGCAGATATACACGGTGCTCAAAAAACTCCCTCAGACACAGTTAGTCGGCTTTTCTGTTCACTGTTATCTAGAGCTGGCAACCAATAAAATGTTTAGCTGGTTTTGTTCTTAGAATGTGTAACATGGTGGGATAAAATTGATGGTCAGAATTTGCGACATTTGCTTTCACTGAGTGATGCAACAATAGCAGAGATCAGCGTATATTTTTTGGCCGTGTAAACTGCAAAAACAATAAAAAATACCATTACTAATATTCCAGGGATTTTTTGCTGCCTTATTTTTTGGCAAATCCTTGCTGCGTCTTTTTTTCTAGCTTGTGCTTTAAAAATGATCTTATGCCTGACAATTAATTCAATATTTTGAATAATTGGAGTATCGTTAGACGAGTTAGTTTTTGTCGTTTGTCAATACAGTTGTGATATTTTGCCATCTTCCAATATTCAGGGACGTCAGCCCTGCTCGTGGAATTATTGTATAGCTTCGCTACGATTTTCTAACCACATGTATTTCTATGATCTATGCTTAAGCGTTGTGTGATGAATTTTTAGTCGATTTCAAGCGGCCGTATATTTCCATTACAGTGCTGAGGCTGTCATTACACTGAAGCTTCGTTACTGATGTTTGGTTGCAGAGTTTGGGATTTCGGTCTGGGCCTCGTGTGCATGACCTGTCTTTACCTGCTCAAGGTAAGATACGCAATGTACCTCGTATATCCGTCGTGTCTGCCTGCGGGACATGCCTGCACGTTATTATATAGGCGTGGTGTGGCTTAAGCCGTCTTCACGAGTTTAAGACAAGAAACGGGGCGACTGAAATCGCGAGACCTGACATCGCGAGACCGTCGAAATTGTGGGGACTGACATCGCGGAACTGGACAACGCGGCACCGGATCGCAAGGGTGGAAATCGCGAGACAACGCGAAGTAACGCTAAATGACGTATAAAATTAACTTTAATTCCACGTAACCAGTAGTCAGTTAAAGATTGAATGAACTTTAACAAAATAGCGCAACATAGTAACACGGGCGGTAGGCGTGGTGTAGTGGTAACGCGTCTGATCCGATCAGCGAAGTTACTGTACGCTGGGCCCGGTTAATACTGCGATGGGTGACTGCCTGTAGGCAGGTAAACCATCTTTAGATAATTGTTCGTTTATACGGGAGTTGTAGCCGGCAACGTCGTTCTATTAGGCCTATCACTACTAGAGCTACGATTACAGGCGTGATTACAGACTGAAACAATGAAAGGGGGAGTTATGACCGGGGGAAGAATGTCCGGGGGAAAATGTCCGGACACCGGTTTCAACGCATCCTGTATGCTTTTAGTCATGATTAACTGTCGATTTTTTTCCTTAAAACGCACGTAATAATAACGACGCAAAGACATTTCTGACAAACAAAAACACGACTACTCCTACATTTATATGTACAGTTACATTTACAACAACGTAAAAAAGCTGCTTGCTGTGCACAAAAACACTAAAATGAAACATCTTCGTGCTGTGTTGAAAGCAGGAGATCATTGTAAACGTTGACCACAGTTTAGCGGAAATATTTTTTCGTAAATTGCTGCAGTTGTTAACCATTGGGGATTATAATGAATTATGCATGTAAATGCTGCATGCTGATACAAAACACATCTTTTGCTTTTGCTGTAACCTTTGTTTTAATTTGCTGTAATTATTTTGCTTAGTGCTTTTTTAAGTTTCTGTTTACAGACTGTTCTAGCGTGTGTGTTGTATTATAGGCCTACGTCATTACTGATAGACCATCATGGCCATGTGCAATGAAATTAAACGAATACTGACGAAATCTTGCTGCAGTTCATTAGAGGGTGGGAGCTGCAAGATCAACTAAAAATAAAATCCAAGCTATACTTACTTTTATTTTCTATGGTATATTTATGTGGTATATGCAATCATCAACAAATAGCAGAAAGTGAAATTTGGACTTGAAGGGTTAACCATTTATTCCACGCTGGCATTCTTGTCGTCTGTATCTACCGTACTGTCTAGTGAAATGAAATGTACAAGTTCGTTTAACTCACACTTATCCTACTCAGGGGCGTCTACGTCCATTGAGAACTACGCTCAGAGCGTATTACTTTTCTCAAGGGGGCAACTTTTAGGACTTCTGGAGGGGGGCAGTCATCGTTCCACTAGAACTTGACCAGAAGTGTTTTGCGGGGCTAAAAATGCATAAATTCATTTTCGGCCTCAAACCCCGATGGAGAATCCTACGACGGTCCGCATGCAGATTCTATAATATGCTGGGGAAGAAAATATCCCCTCCCATTTCTTATTCATTCGACGTCTGAACTCCTTCCACTTTGAAAAAATGTCTACAGCCATTCTTGAGTAAGGATACCATCATCTGTCATTGGGGGCAATGCAGCACGCGACTATATAAGCTTTGACGTGAGAGGGGTTTGAGTCGACGTAGGGGAGAGGGTTAAACATTGGAAGGGGAAGTGTGGGGGGGCTTGCGTAGTGTGTCCAAGGGGGGATAGACGCCAGATAGTGCTCCAGACAGTGGTTTACTTTGAACGCACAGAAGGCAGCCGCGTGGGTGTCGGTAGCAGCGGCTTCGTGGTAGACTATAGTTGAGGTGGTCGATAATCTGTCAACAATGCATTGATCAGGGATAAAAACTATAGCCTGGACTGGCGTAACAGCTGTCGCCAACTTAGCTCATTGTTCGACGTGATTTCGCGGTAACCTGCTGACGTATTGATCACAGGCTGAACGGTAGTTCAAGCCCTGTGTTAACGGCGACTTCTCTTTCTTATGGGAAAGCCAAAAATTCGACCCCCACAGAATCAAAACCCCTGATCTGATTGAGATAAAATTTGGCACGGTT
>Ga0209671_1001777_pt1 | contig 18730 bp, 8 predicted proteins | sample WorMetHERISLAND2_2_FD_187401 | JGI IMG/M metagenome (GOLD analysis project Ga0209671, IMG submission 187401) | Marine gutless worms symbiont microbial communities from Max Planck institute for Marine Microbiology, Germany - Olavius geniculatus... | ecosystem: Host-associated > Annelida >...
TTTAATGCATATTTCGGTGGATCTGCTTTCCCTAGGTAGTGCAGAAGCATACATTGGGTGAGGTGGAAAACTGAACAGTCATTTGATGGCAAGTTGTGTCAGGAATATTTGTGCCAAAAATTATTAAAATTAGGTAATTGGTTTTCAAGATACAGTTGAAAATGTCGGGGATGTTTTTTTTGGGACACAGTGTATATAAAAAAACTGCAAGCAATTCATTTACTGTTGTATAAGCGCTGATGTAAAACTGCAAAAATCAAAAAGTATGAGCCCGAACTAATATATTAGCTTAGACATTTAGTCTGTTCTCAGTAGCCAGATATAAATTTCTAAGCTAATGCATTAGTTCGGGCTTATACTTTTTGACTTTTGCTGTTTTACATCAGCGCTTATACAACAGTAAATGAATTGCTTGCAGTTTTTTTATATATAATATTATTAGATCTCTCAATGCAATTTATATTGAGCTGCATACTGGTTAATGTTGCCAGCTGCCTGTGTTATAGACTGCTATTAGTGTTCTAATTTTACATACTGTGGTAACTTTTATTTTGTATAATTTTTGTTTTATTGTTAGTTGTTAGAGTAACTTGTTTCCTAGACTGTGTTGTGCTTGTGCTTGTTTTGACATTATTTGCTGGTTTTTCGTGGTATATTTTATTTCACGTAAATAAGATGATGATGATTATGATGATGATTTGATATAAGTGTAATTTTTTTATGTAACTGTTAAATGGCTGTTGTTATAAGTACTTTTTCTAGTGATGAGAAATTTCTTTCGTCATGTACAGTTTTTATGTAAGTATATTTTACTTAATGTAACAATGTTTTAATCTGTTTGTTTGTCTTTTCATTCCATCTGTCTGTCATAATTATTATTTGTATATACAGGTAGGCCTATAATATTGGGTGCTGCATTTATTTTTTGCTGTTGGCAAGTGCTTTTCTTCGTATATTTTGGCAGACAGACAGTATCCATGATCGGTGAGGGGTTGAAAGAAGAAGAAGGTCATCTGTAGCTCTTAGTGGTAATCCATCTCAGAGCTACGGAGAGTCACCTGCCATGTGTGATCACACCGTGTTACCCGCCACCCGCCACAGGCGAATAAGTTCAACCAAAGTGTGAGTAATCAGAACCAACCTGTGGTATTGGTTGGACAGTTTGTTATGTTGGTCACAGCAGTGGCTTATTTAGGGGGCCTTGCACAATGCACCCACCCCCCCCGTTGAAAGTGGAAAAATAATGAAAAGACAAAAAAAATCATGCAAGGAAGGGTGTTCGCCTGGCCTAATGTAAAAAAAACATTTCTGCTATATGGTACACCTACCTGGGCTGCCTATTACATGTTTGAAAACTTCCCCAAGTCGAGTTCCATGACAGTTTTTTCAATGTCAGAGATATTATTTCAGTCACCAGCACTGGCGTAGCCATAGGGGGAGGGGACACTGGTGCACGTCCTCCCCGCCCCTTTAGGAGCCTACTCAGTTACTCAAAATAGTGCCAAAATGGACCAAAACACGTCACTTTCACACGCAAAAATCCGAAAATTTTCTCCCTAGACCCCTTCCTGATGGGGAAGGGACACCCCATACTTGCTTACTTGCAAGTGCCCCCACTACAACTAGATTCTGGCTACGCCACTGGTCACCAGTGATACTGTTTGAGTGTGATATTGATATGATTATTGATGCTAGTGATATTAATTCTGTGCTGTTAAAATAACACTGATAAGGTTGATAATTTTTACGTGCGATAGCAGAATGCTTCGCACGTCTTAGCCATCGTCTAGGTGTCTGTCCATCTGTTCGTCACACTCGTGATCTGTATCAAAACGGTGCAAGCTAGGATGACGAAATTTTCACTGTCGGCTGCCCCAAGGTCTCTAGTTTATCGTGACAAAATTTCGTGCCACTGGGTGCAGGGGTTCCCCTCGAACGAGGGCATCAAAGAGGGGTACCCACTAAAAAAGACGTCATTTTGCCGTTATTGGCTCGAATAATGTGAAAACGGTTGCAGATAGGTACATACATGCTGTTTATCATAACAAGCACTGGTTACAGGTTTTTTGGATTTATCAACATCAATGACCTTGAACGACCTTGAACCCCTCAAAAAAGAGGTTTTTAGTGAATTTTTCGCAATTTTTGGATGCAGCGCACATTTCAACACTGAGTTGCGATGAATTGGCTGTAGATAGACCAAGACAACCTGCATATGAATTTTTCAGCATCCAACGTAGATTTTAGCAGTTCAAGTCCCGACCCCCTAGGTTCAAGGAGGCCAGCGCAGGCGAGCGTCAAAGACAGCTACCCCCCTAAAAAGTGGTTATTTTACCGCAATTATCTCGTGTAGCGTGAACACGGTTGCAGATAGGCACAGACATGCTGCTTATCATAACAAGCACTGGTGACAGGCTTTTTAAATTTATCAACATCGATGACCTTGAATGACCTTGAACCTTCCCAAAAGGGGTTTTTGGTAAATTTTTCGCAATATTTGGATGTTGCGCACATTTCAACACTGAATTGCGACGAAATGGCTGGAGATAGACCTGGACAACCTGCATATCACATTTTCAGCAAAGAACATACATTTTTAAGAATCTAAGTTTCGATCTCTTAAATTCAAGGAGTCTTCCATACGGAGGCCTCAAATTTAAATGCTCTTTCAAGATGCATTAATATCTTATTGCTGTAGGCCTACACTGATTGCCAAAGTGGCAGGACCACTGCTATCACACGTCACGTGAGCTTTGCTGAAATTACTTTTTTCTTCTCATGCTGTATTTTATTTCATTTTTCTGCCTTCGTCAAGTGCCTTTGTTTGTGCATTTAATTATTTTCCCAAGTTTGGTATATATGCTGTCTCAGTTGCTTGATGGTTGAATGAGTCTGCAAGACATTATTTGTTGTATTTAATTATTAATATTTAAATACTGGTTCAATCTGCCTGTCTTATTCATTGTTTTTAAAGGGACAATTAAGCTGTTTGACAGAATGAATGTTTCATAATAGGTTGCACACAAATAATTCCTTATTTGTACACTCTGATGGTAGTCTATTTTGGGTTCCATAAATACATTTAACTGCGTCATGTACGTTTTTCAATTTGCAATTTCTTTGAAGTAGTTATTTTAGTCATTTGAAAAACTAATGGACTGGAGTGTTCAGGGGCGTCACCAGGGATTGCCCCGACAGGGGGCAGCATTCCCGACGGGGGTGTCCGGGGCTGAGGAAAGTATGCCATCATATGTGCACTGTGTTCGAAAAACAGCAAGCCCCTACACATCGTACAATAAAAATCTCAAGTCTAAACAAATTGGAATAAAATTTTGTGCTCTTAGTCCCGAATACATTGCTAAAGAGATTACTAAATTTCGTTGAAAAATATCATTACTTATCGGAGTTATTAATTGTTGAATATTGATAACGAAATAGCTCTGTTACCAGTATGCCGTTACATAAGTAAACCCTTCTGTTAATGTACATTTGTGTAACGTTATAAAAAGCAACGTTTGATTTTGACAAAATTTTACCTTAACAATGCACCATCTATTGGCAATCAAAGTGCTAAATTTTGGTTAAATTTGCGAAAGCAAACAACAGTTACAGCAGTTTTTGTGAAGTCACCCTAAAACACTTCAGTTTCAGGTCTTCGCGTCTGACGTCGTCCACAACGACCTGAGAATGATGTGTTTTGGGATCAACTCACAAAAGCCACTGTAACTATTGTTTGGTTTAGCAAATTTAATTACAATTCGGCATTTTAATTAGATGATGTGATGATGCATTGTTGACGTAGAATTTTGAGAAAATCAGATGCTGTTTGTTGGAGTTGAGTGAATGCGAGTGTTCACTTATGTAACGCCATGTTGGTAAAGTACATGTTATTGATATTCAACAATATTAATAACTCCACTAAGAAATAATATTTTCAACAAAATTTGGTGGTCTTTTCAGCAAGTTGTTTAGAATTAAGTGCACAAAACTTTAATCACATTTGTTTAAATTTGACATTTTACTATTGTACGATGTCTAAGGGGTTAATTTTTTCCAGACACAGTGTATATTCACAGGTAGGGTATAACCCGCAGGCGAGCGCACGCCGCCCAGATGACCTTATTTAATTAATTAACATTTAGGCTAGTTGTGGCTATTTGTAACTACTGGAATGGCATTGCACATCTTGCATGAATTTGGTCACTTTGTTTAACAGTTTTGACTAATGCAGTGTTATTGCAAATGTAACTCGTAGCAGTTGATTAGGCCCCTACTCATAGTTGTGTTTATTGGTCTGTCAATGTGTCCTGTATAAACCTGTCATTAAATAAAGTGGCTACAATTTGGGGGAAAAATTCAAGGACTTTTGGAGGACTTGTATTTTTTCCATTTCAAATATATTTTTGCTTCTAGCATAAAAGTTGTAATATTTACAACAAAATTGAAATCACCATCAAAATTCAGTAACTTGCAAAACATGCTTTTATCAAATTTCAAAACTTTTATTTCAAAACCCTATTTGGTTTCAAAAACTTTTCAAGGCTTGTACGATAATTGAAACAATCGACGACTTTCAAAGACCTGTGGTCACCATGCAATTACTTTTCAATGTCATTATCAGACTCTTTGGCACTTTGAAATCAGTGCCATTGAAACGACTGAAATCAAACAAGCAGACTGTCAGCCTTCGTTACTTAAACAAAGTTAAGCCAACATGAAAAGCTAATCATAACTACAGTACACAGTTTGTTAAGTTCTGCAATGCATCATGAAAGCAATGTACGTAAAACTGTGAACTCCAACAAACTTTCCGGCCAATCTCCGCTCTCCGTCTGATTCCTTCTTGCGCTTTATCGTCTGCTTTGAGCCGAATATTTATACGTTAATGTAATCAACAGTTTGTGACAAGTTAGTAAATGCTAGTTAAATGTTGCACAGTTGTATAGGCCTATGCAGCGTCAGTGATAAAATGAAAAGAAAAAAAAACTTATAGGCTTATTTACAATAAACAGTCCAATTACAGACAATAAAGCATTGAAACGAACTAATTTGCCCGACGAGGGTGCACCCCTTCCCCGACAGGGGGCACGTGCCCCCATAGGCCCCCTGTAGCGCCGCCCTTGGGGTGTTTTCTGAATTTTTATTTCGAGGGACATGCCTTTTGTTGCGGACTAATACCGGGTGCAATGGTGCCAACAATAAATTCAAGTCTCTGATATATTCGAGTCAGTAAAGGGTAGAAAACACTTGACACAAAGAGTTGGTCTGAATTCGGTTCTCACTTTCTCATAACGGGTACAATATAGCCAAATGTGTTTTGCAGATTCTCTGCCAAGACCACGTATTCTTCCTTCAGCATTAAATCAGCAATGTGAAAGCAACATCGCTCGACTGCAGTTACTACGACTGTAAGCCAAAGGCAAGCCGGAGTTCATTAATACAGCATTTATGCATCGATCAACGTTTCATGATAAAATTGCACGAAGAGCGAAGACGGAGTATCTAGCAGAGAAGCCAAGGGAAGCCGACCCGACCACGTGTTGCTATTTTTAGAGACTAATTTCGCCTGCGCTAAAAAATAGCTAGGCCAGCCAAAGCGCAGTCGCCGCAAAGGGCCGACTGGCTGCAGGCAGCAGCTCGGCCAATCACAGCGGAATTCCCTTGTTTGTTTACGAGACACGCCCACTTGTTTACATTGCGAAGCGCTATGTGATGATTTTACGCGTGATAAAATATAGATTTTCTCGCTATATTTGCAGTGACAGCTTTTAGTCAACGTTTACTACCGTTGCACATATTCCACTAACTCTAGATTCGTTATATTTAATGTACGTAAAATAGCAGAATTCGCAATACAACACATTGATTTCTAGGGTACTTTTTGCATTACAATTTCCCGGCAAATGCCTATATTAGTTAATTTTGCAAAGTATTCACATGAGGATAAACTTTTAAGAATTTGGCAATAATTTAACTGTCGTGACTGCACCTTGCCGCTAATTACATTTTTACTGTTTGCAGCAGGGTTTTACTTTTTATTACTGTTGTTTCACTGTGATGCATCTATTGCAATCAATGCTAAAGCCACTTTCGTTAGCTGGGATATTAGACACGAATGCAGTTGTGAGCAGTTTGACCATCATAGACGCCTTCGTTTTACCATAATTATACTATCGAACACCACTTAAAAATTTTTCATTTCTTTATCACGCATCAAATACTCCATTGTATCTAGTGCACGCTTTTGCCATATCCATAGGCCCATCTATACTTTTCGCACTTGAACTGATTTTTATTGTCTGTTATTGTTTGAAATAATACTGACAAATTTGATCACTTGATTGAACGCGATATGTATAATGTCATCGGTATGAAGTTTTTGGCAAAATCGGTTTGTTATCTCAAACGTGGTCACGGCATCACCGTCATCATCATAATCATCATGATGGATGCATCATTTAATTTGCAGAACTGGAAGGGAAACGAGTTATTTTACTGTGGTGACCCTATCACTGATTTCAAGAAGCATACGTACGTTTCAATACCAACGTGATCAATTGTCTGCTAAAATAATTATCATTCTGAATTTCTGCCGAAAAAAATCACAGATCGCGATGTTTCTGCGCTGGGTAAGGTTAGGCTAGCGAGGCCATGTTAGAATCATGGATGGTGAGCGTCGTAGAAAAAGGACTAAATCAAGAAATGTAGATAAATTACGATTGCAGTAGTACTCGTATATGGCTAAACGGAAAAATCTGGTGTTTGGCGTGAAAAAGAACGACAGAAACGATGCGAAATTTAGGTAAATAAACGAAAAATTCGAGCGCGTTGTACGCCGTTGTACAGGCATCAAGCTGTTGCAGCGCTTTTCACTGCGCTCGTCGCAGTTTGCGCAAGGCTTCAAGTTCTGCTGCGCTCGTGATTCTCTACAGAGCGCGCGCGAAAGATTACTGATAAATTCCGCTTGTAATTATACGGTTTTTGTCGTAAATTGTAGCGCAAACAAAATGCGATCTGTTGGCGGCGTCGCTCAGGCTTGACGGACAGGCGCCGCCATCTTGGTTGTTTTGATCTTGCGCTACCGCCAAGTGGTCCGTGTTTATTTTGGCTCGTGTACGATACTGTACTGAAAATTCAATGGAAATGGTGTGTAAATACGCACAGTTATTGTTAGAAGAGGTTATTTGTTGACACTTTTTAGTCACGCTACTGGTTGTTAAAATGAAGCTGGGTTTGGCTGTTTGATTTACTGTGCGGAGATACTGACGGATCCGAATGTGTTATTATTGTGGGCATTTGTCGCTGCAACATTGTTGCTTTTTGTATACATGAACTGATTAATCAAGATAAATTGAATAAGGGGCGAATGCTGCCACTTTAATAATTTCAAGGACCTGGTAGTAACGTATTTTGTTAGGGTTAGTTATGGTAAGTGTGAGCCATTGGGGACTAGATTGTTTTCAATTTTGGCAGTGTGATATTTTTTGTGATGTGTGTGACAAGTCCATACTTTATCGTATTTTGAGATTGATTTGTGCATTGCAGATGCGAAGAGCTGATGAAATCAAGAGCTGAAAGTGGAAGTACTAACGGCGACACTCATAATAGCGGTTGTGCATTGGATTTTGGTGCTAAATCTGACAGTAAAAACTCCGAATTTATGCTCATTACAGAGAATCACTTATGTGATGACAGTACAGGAAAAACTGTAGAGCTGCATGAGAGAAATGATGCGGAAGATCAGAATTTTGATGTCATTGCTCCGTTGCCGGCTGCACACCAGATTGCCACAAGGTCGGCCACAGGACGCCTTGCTAAACGACCAAGAAAGGATTTGAGTCCGGCACGGTCTCCACCTAGAAAAAATGGTAAATTTTATGTTTTGGGGGTTCAAACAGTAATACGGTATTGCCTTTTCTATGACTTTTCTATGGTTATTGGTAGTATAGCATTTGTCGTTTCAAAGCTGTACTGTTCAGCTGACTTTTTTGTCCAAGCTTGTGTATTTAAATTGTATTTTTACATTTTTTTGTGCTTTTATTCCATTACTACTACTAATAATAATAATAAGACAAGAACTGACGGCAGGCATCCGGACGGATTTACCCCGACTCCTTGGCAAGCCAGTAAGCCACTGACTTGGGACGTCACGGTAGTCAGCACACTGGCAGACTCGTATGTCCACATGTCATCCCAGTCTGCTGGTGGAGCGGCCGAGGCTGCGGCGAGCAGGAAAACTTCCAAGTACGCCGATCTGCCAGCCACTCACACCTTCCAGCCACTGGCGTTTGAAACCCACGGCACAACTCACTCATCTGCAAGAGACTTCTTGAATGCTGTGGGTGGTCGATCAATCACAGTCACGGGAGACCCACGCGATACGACTTTTCTTTGGCAACGCATTTCTGTTCTACTACAGCGATTCAGCGATCAGCGATTCTGATCAGCGAGACTTTTGTCGAAGCCGGCGATGCACCAGACTTCTAGTCACTCCTACACTTTGTTTTTGACCTTTTTTTGTTTTTAACCCTCGGGAACCTTTACTACTGGGGTAAGAAAATAATAATAATAATAATAATAATAATAAGTGAACATTTATATAGCGCACTATCATTTCGAAGAAATGTCTAGTGACAGAGGTAATGTGGTATTATGTTTTTTGGTTGTCTCTAGAGATGAAACTAGGTCACTGGGTCAGCAAATTTGGCCAGTCAGTTTGGGTCACAGTTCAGTGTGTCAGATTCTGTGTTTGACCTGATTTTTGAGTTTTAACATAAACATTTATCATGGCATTGTTTCTACACAGAGTAACACCATTTTGGCAAACTAGTGAATTTGCTGTTCATGATCATCAGATTGTATTATATCTAACGGCCACGATTTCAGTCAGTGATTTCAGTTACATTGGCTGTTTCAAAACATATAAATGGGTAAGGCAGCAACATGATATACACTAGGAGTCTAGAAAATTCCGATACTGCTATCAAGCCGCTGTGGAGGTAGGCCCCTATTGTTTCAAAACTCTCAGTGACCGGGTTGGGTTGGATCATTGGGTCAAAGGCCACTGGGTCAAGTCGAGTCAGGTCATGGGTCAAGAATCCGGACTGGTTTTAGTTTGGCATCTCTCTGTCACAGATATGGTGCTAAAAATACCATTTTCAGGATTTCCCAGTAGTTGAAGGCATATAAAGCTTGATAATGTGCCTCCAGTTTTGCTTCTCATTTTATTTGTACCGTACTTGCTTTCATGGTTTTTAGTTTTCTGCAATATTTTTTTAGTAATACTGAAAGAAATCTGGTGATAAATGGTGTCAAGTGAACGGCAAGAATTGTGAAACTTTACAACTGCTGGTGGAATGATTAGATTGAGTAAGTTAATTCCCCAAACAGTCGACACATTATTCTCATTGTATGTATGAACATTAAATTAAATTTGGTTTAAAGTAACTGAATGATAATCCAACATTTCATCGGTTATATATAAAAATTGCATGACAGTTACAAACCGGCTGCGGGTACATTTTGACGTTATTCTGATAGTCAGAACGGCACACTGTAATGTTTATTATTTTGTCTATGTTGTTGTCTATGTTGAAACTGCAGTAAAGGAAGAGTACACCGCTCCGGCTGTATCGGAGGGAACGCCGGAACAGGTTAGACGAAGACGTCATTGGGAACTATGGAGTGCCCAGGACAAGAATCTGTTTTTCGAGGGACTTTTTGAGGCAAGTTTCATCTCGCTGTACGTTTTTTTTTTATATTTCTGTTAGCCTTAATGCTGATTTCTGACTGACTGACTATGGCTGGTGATTTTATAAGTACTACTTATTTTCAGCAACAGGCCTTGGTGTGAATTCTTCAGCACATAATTAAAATTACTTAAATTAGCTTGTGTGTGAAGCTACACTGAAGATGCAGTGTTGCAGTAGTATTTTAGTACATTTTGCGGAATGATGGCATGCAATATGGTGTGATTTATTGCCTATTTTTGGCTGTGAACAGCTGTGACCTTGTATCTTGTAAAAGTCTTATTGTCATCCTGTTGATTTTTATTATCGTGTTTTTGTGTGTTAATTACAGCATGGTAAAGATTTCGATGCCATCCAGAACCTGTTAACTCTGAAACTAAAACGGCGTTCAGATAACTGTGCATCATTAAAAACAAAGGAGCAGATTCGGCACTTTTATTACCGCACATGGCACAAGATTTCTAGCTACGTCAAGTCTTCCAGCGTTGAAGGTAGAAACCAGATTTTGCAGTGTCATTTTTTTGCGATATGATTATTTCTATTTATTTTTCTAGTACGTTAACTTTAAGATGTCGATAATGCTTCTATCAAATGCGTAATCATTCAAAGGTCTATGGCCACGGTCAAACTAACTTGTGAAAATTATGTAGATCTGAATTAGACATTTCACCTTGTGTATACAATACGAGTATGTAGATTTAAGCTTTATGAATATATGATAGTAATGTACAAATTGTAACAAAGTGCGGCGTTATGTTACGATATGCAAACAAATCTATCTAGGTCAGTGACTGGAAGTGACGTCACCACTCACCAGGTGAACATCGTCAGTCAATGTTTACCAATTAATTTTTATGTTTTAATGACAAAAAATACTGTGTTGCATGACAACTGCAGCAGTAGAAGATATGATTTTATAATGCTTATGTTTCTATGCGTATTTTACATTGATGACGTATTCCCCCGGTGACGTCATCAACCTTTCAACATGGCGGATCGTTTTCTATTGACCTTTTTGCAGATCGTTGATTTCAAATGTAAGTTTCTTCGTGTTGACAGAATGCTATTTGTCGATATTACTATCAAAATTATCAGACATTTATGCTGTTTAGGAAAATGGATAAAATATGTATGGTATGTTAATTTTGGTGTCCATGGACCTTTAAGATGTTAGTGATAACTTTGCATGGTATAAGACACAGCTTTTAGCTTGTTCAAAGTGACTTAGGTTGAATATGAAAATGGAATAATTTGTGCAGGAAAATGAGATTTGTAATTATGTCAGCATGCATCAGTGATAGGGACCATTGAAGCTTGTAGAGAAGGCAGACTAGAGTCAATTTGCTTTTTTGGAAGACTTTATAACCTTGGTAGAGCATATGCCATGGTTGTTTGCATGTCTTGTTGCAGTTGATGTGCAATAGGTAGTTTATTTATCCGTATTCTAGAGATTTTTCTCTTCACGATGCTGTGGTCAAATCTCAATGTATCTTCATAATAGTTTTATGTTTTTCTTGGTTGAAAAATCATGCTCCCTCTTTAGTTTTTTGCTATGTGCTCAACCTTATCAAAGACCGACTGTGAATTATACCTAACACCATAGGAGGTCACATAATGCAGAGTGGTGTTTGTGATGGTGATTAGATGCAAACAAGCAAGCCCTGGAATTGTTCAGTCTCATCTGCTACAACGAACTGCGGAAAAAAGTCGGAGGAGGTACGTTGCTTTTTTCCTAACCGTAAATTTGTCTTTCTTCTGTCATCGTCACTGTTCAGCTACAATCAGTGATATATAACTGGCAGATTTTCAATGCTTTTGTGGTCTTGCGATGATTTTCTAAGCCGATGCATGCACTACCCAGTATGAATTCATTGTCGTAAACAGCCGAACTATGACTTCCACATCTCACAAGGTAGTGTAGCAACAGTATTATGGTGAGTTTGGCAAAACTGTAGTTAGTTATGTAAAGTTTTTTTCTTGATGTCACGTCCCAAAAATTGTTAAAATCGGCCAATGTTTCACTGAGTTATGAAAAAATAACACTGGCACAGCTTTTTTGGGGATACGATGTATTTCCGTTTACGGATATTCAAGTTGGTGACACTTCAGTTATTCGATCTAGCTGTAGTGATAGTTAATACGTTTCTATTGAAGCATATGCATGTTTCTGACCACATGTTTGTCTCTTTTAGTTTTTACGCGCGAAAGCAGCTACTGCTTTCAGCGCGTCTTAGCCATTGCAATTCTCTCTGTCAGTTCGTCCGTCTGTCTGTCTGTCCGTCTGTCACTCGGGTGGATCAGTCAAAAACGGTGCAAGCTAGGATCACCAAATCTTGACCATCAGGTGCCTGGAAGACTAGTTTCAGGAACCGTAAAGCTTTTCCATAAATTTGAAGGGGGTCACCCAGAACGAGGGCGCTAACTGAGAGGGGTTAGGCAAAATTGCGATTTTTGGCCAATAAGTCGCTGTATCTCAGTAACGGTGCAGGATAGGGCTTAGATTACTGTTAGTCACTAATAGGAAGTCGTGCACTGGCTCTCGATTGGCGCTGAATTCAGTGACCTTGAATGACCTTGAACGACAAAATAGGCGGTTATGGATTTTTGGCAATTTTGGGCTGCAACATAAGTCTATATCATTCACAAGGTGGCATCATACTACTATCGTTATGCGATCCAGGTAGAGAATTTGGTATTTGTATATTGACTTAGTGTGAACCGGAACTGCTATAGGCTTTTGCGCATATTAGCTCAAATTTCTTGTACCATATATCTTCTGCTGTTATTGTTTACAGCACTTGATGAAAAGATGGGACGTAAACTGCGTGAGCTGATTTACAAAGGGTTGGTAAATTAATTTGTGTATTTTTTTGTTTATTGTTTACGTATTTTTTAGCCACCCTAAGGAATTGAAATTAAACTAAAGTCATACGTGTGTAATGTGAAGTGCAAGTAGTTGGTATTAGTTTTTTGTTTTATATGTTTCTGAATTTATATTTTATCATAGCTTATGCTTTGGTATTTTTTATTCGACCTTGGTTGAACTATGTAATTTGTTAATGTTAACAGTTCAACAACAGTTAAAGTTCGTGGAAAGAACATAAGAGTAAAGATTCCATCATGTCGGGCTTTAAAGAAATTGAATAGTACTGAAGGTATCATCGGTTTATGCAGTTTTATTGTCTTTGTAATTTGTAAAAGTCAGCATATTTTGCTGTTCAACAGCTTAGCTTCAGATACTGCTTCATTATGAAAGTGAAGTTAGTAATTTTTTATGTGAAAATTTGTCTGTATTTTGTTTTTTAACAACAAGTCAGCCAGCTTCTATCTACCCCAAATATGCTAAAATGGTGTTTTGAATTTTTGTTTCAAGTTTTTATCTAGATTTTTCACACAGTCAGATGCTTTGCCAATAATGTCTGTAGTTTACGTATTTTGCTGGTCACTTCAGTTTGCAAGTGTTTAGTAGATCTATGAAGTTAAGTAGTTGAATATTTTTTGTTCTTTTTCTCTGATACGGCTTATGTGTGCCTGAAATAAGGATATCATAGATTGATAATCTTTCACAACTTACATCTTTACTTACATTGCTTTGTGTAGAGTCGAAAGATGAGGCGACATTAAAGCTTCCACAGCAGATTTCGGTGGAGCTGCGACCGAGGACGCGTGCGTCGTGGGCGCATGTACAATCTTTGGCACAGAATCCACGTGTCATACTGAGCGTTCTAGCTGATAAACGCCTGTCGCATATCATCGACTTTCTCAACAGCAAGTGGAAGTCAGATCAGCCTCAGCTAGCTGTATCTTTTTCATGCAGTAACGATTATTCACACATTGTCTAGTTGCTTTCGCGAACAAAGACTAGTTTTTAGTGAATCAAGAGTTTTGCAGTCTATTTTGTGCCATTAAAAGACCGCTTACCGACTCACTTTTCAGTTGACGTTTCTGCATGAATTGCTGCAGAACACAACTGTGAACTGCAAATATTACAATAATCTTGCAGCATCATGAGTCTATAATTTTTATACCGGTACAACCGGGTACGTGATTGCTATTTTGCAGTTATGTCAGTACTGTAACTGTGCTGTGTAATTCAGTCTCTAAGCTGGTTTTGAATAGTGGTCCGGACTGGGTCATCTTCTAACATGGTGTGGAAGTTGTGATGTGTTTCTGTTGGTGTGTAGTAATCCTTAATAGCAGTAGTTCCCCCCTGTTCCCCAATAAACAGCATTATGAGATTGATGACTGTCTTGGAGAATAACAGGGAAGATTATTGGAACTGCCATTATCAATACATATATGCACAATTATAATCGGCAGTTCTTACAATTTTAGGTTTAGGCTGTTTTCTGTGTTTCGTGTTTCATAAAGGTTAAACTTTCTGTAAAAGTTAATCTTTTTTTTTTGTTATTATGTGTACGTGAAATTTTGCCTTCAAAGGCTGTCCTCGAAATGATCCGCAGGGTGTGGCAAAAAAAGTAGCCCCCTAGGGACGTTAAACCCTACTCACTCACTCACATCTAACACGGTGTGGAAATTGTGATGTGTTTCTGTTGGTGCACTGTAATCCTTAATAACTGTATGTAAGTCTGACACTGGCAGTCCGGATGCCAAGAGTCAGTTAGAGCTCCGGCTTAGTGTTCCATCTTTGTGCCAGCTCTCAAGCTTTGCCGTTCAGTCAAATCCGGTGCAGGCAAAAACCGACTTGAGCTTTGCCAACTACCTTGCCAATGCAAAGAGTGAGATGTTTTGTTTTAAGCTTATTATTTAGTGTGGTTACTTGAAAGTAGAAACGGTGGCGTAGTTAGCACTTTGTAATAGGAACTACCTCACATTTTTAGAATTTTCGAACCCCATTGTAATATAGTGTATGCTGTGTCAAATGTTGCGTCAGTTCCAAAAATGGGCTTGATTTGTCTAACCTTTGTCATAAAATGAACTGGGCTGCATTGTGTCACATGTAATTTGCAAAAACTTATGAAAGCAAGATGAAAAACTGGTGCATATTTGCCAATTCAAGTAAAGAAGAACTTTGTTTGATCTTAGTAAACTTTCCAGGAAGTTTTGGAAGTTTTATAAATCAAGTTTTTAGTTGCTAAATGACTGATGATGTGGGCCAGACAGTTTGAGATGTTTGGCTAGTTTTTTAGTTGTCTCGATGGTGTTCTAATTCACGATTGGCAGTTGTGTAATACCCGAGCAATCGTTTGTTGTAGATGCAGCATTATCTACTGCGGTGTCGGGCTCTCCGATGTGTCGGAAAAATCAGAAAATCTCATCCAGTCAGAGGACGGCAGGTGAAGCAGCAGTCGCTAACGTCACTCAGATCAAAAATCAGTCATCGGTGAAATCAACTGCACTGGTGCCTAGCACAGCAGATGTTCCAGCAACGCTGGATGTTAATCAGTACTTGAACTGTGAGTCTGCAACAGACAATCTGGGAAGAAAGAGTGGTTCGGATGCTGAAGGGCCAAAAACTGAAGGTGCTAGTGTGTTAGTTAAGTCAGTGACACACTCGCAAACGGATGCGGCAACCTCCGCATCTTCCAGTGTAGACGGTTTGTCCACGGATGCCATGTCATCTGAAGATAATTCTGCCGATAAAGTCGAGCAGCTACGAAAACTGATCGACCATGCGACCGGGCAGCTGTATACAATTGCTGATGTGTATTTAATGATGATGAAGCCATCACGAGTGCCGTTGGAATATGACTGGGTTAGTACATCGACGGACGGTGTTGCTGCTGCTTCTATGGATGATGTTTCTACCAGGCTGCGGAAGCTTGTCGGCATTGCTAAATCTGCATTCACGGTCTCCGCTGCAAAGCCTCGGGTATGCTTAAATACGAGGGTCGTTCGATAAATAAGTTACAAAATGGCACCATTCGATTAATTCTTAAAATAGGGAAAATTTGAAATACACATTTTGTAGGGAATTTAATTCTGAACATACGCTGAAATTCTGACGTCGTTATTGAAACGTCATCTGTTAATAGAACACAGTCTACTTGTGTATTGTTTTCTCCACCAGCAATCTATCTTCACTCACAAATGACAAACAACATAGGAGCGAGGAAAAATGAATGAACTTAGCAAGTCAATGTCACATTGTTAAATGTTAAACAAACATTGCTGGTTTATTTGTCAGCATATCGTTTGATTTCGTTCAAACAGTTTGTCTCATCTGTCACCAAGCTTCTGAATTCCCGATGCAAAAACGATGTTGGCTGCTGTCCAAACCACTGAAGAACAACTGATTTTAACTTGGTACCTGATGCAAATTTCTGCCCATCGAACATTTTCTTCCTCCAAGCATGTACTGTAGTTGGCTTCATAAAATACGTATCTCCATATACTGCATGTATCTCAGAGTAAATTGGATTTGCATGAATTTTTTTGGCCCACAGAAAAGAATAACACGCCGTTTGTTACGGGAGGATTTCAGTGGCAATGCCACTGTATTTAATGTTTATATATGACGTCACTGTGACGTCGTCGTAATAAAACTCACATCTAGTACTCACTGTTACATTCTCTACAAACATATATTTCAGATTTTTCCTGTTTCAAGAGTTAATGAAATGGTGCCATTTTGTAACTTATTTATCGAATAACCCTCATACTAATATTACTATGATAGCCTACGTTATCAGGGTTACATTGCGTTAGACTGAGTCATCAAGAGAGAATGTTTGGTGATGGATGCGTCTGGTTTTCTGTGGCCGTTTTCTTTTTATTCATTGCCAAACTAGCTGTGTCAATTGTCAGGGTAGCAAATGAATTACGTAAGTTGTAGGCAAGTTTAATAGTACATGGATAATAATTCAGTAATTGGCTGAGTAGTAGAAATCAGTTATAAATAATGACAAGAGTTTGCTATGCTAAAAATCATGCTGGTTGTTATTGATATTGTGAAGGGCATTAATCAAAATTTGCTATAAATTTTCCATTGGCACATCAACATGGCGTGACCTTGGAAGGTTCTTTTCTGATTGTTGCTATCATATGTGGAAATTATTACGAGAGACGGTATCCTTACGCAATTAAGGTTGATGTATGTTTTAGTTTAACGCACATGCATGTATGTACAAGCACAAAGGCATTAAAATGCGATGATTAGTTGATTTTTCTTTCATATTTTCACGCTATTTTCACACTGCAGGAAAGATTTGTTTTATTCTGCAGCCATCCAGCCCCATTACAGATCTTGCTTGTTCATCTGTCTGTCCTAACTCAAAACATTAAGACAACATATTTTTCTAGTCTTTCTCAGCTTTGAGTGATTAATGATTAGGGCCCACAGTTTTCCAAGGAGCCACGGAATTTTGATATTGCCACGGAATTTTGCAGAAGTTAAGAGATAACCGATGATTAGTACAATCGTTGGCTTGATAACATAATTAGACTAACTATATCATGGAGAAAAATTAAAATGTACTGCCTAAAACTGCGTCCTTATTAGTAATTATCATCGTATATGGCACCATCGTAAATAAACACGATGTGACTAATTGCAAATTGCACTTTTGAACAAAAAATCCATGATTTATTTCGTATGTTGCTAGCATAATTGAGCACCATTCCTGCATGGAAAAACTAAAGTTTTTTAAAACAGAATACAGCTTAGTTTATGCACAAACAAAAAGCTGCAGTAAGCCGCAGAATTTGGACAATTTTGCCGTGGTGAGCCGCAGAATTTTGCGAACTGGCCTGGGGAATTTGGCATAATTTTCCGCTCAAAACTGTGGGCCCTATTAATGATATCACTATCGTATATGTGAGTTGTTGTTCCTGTGGTGGGATAGATTGGAGAGGCAGATGCTCCTGGTACTCCGCCGTTTGTACGATCTGCAGCCGGTCCACACATTTTCTCACCCAGAACAGTTCGTGGAACTACGCGGAGTCCACGCTGCCGTGGCGACAGGTCTGGTGCAGGGAGGTCCGTTGGTCGGAGTCCATCGTCGCGGGGTCAGAAGGATTCGGCAGCTGGTCAAGGCATCACCGACGCCACGCTGGATCAGAGTGCTAACTGCGGCTGGGCTACAGTTACCGCAGGACATAATGATGCAGCCTTGTTGCCGGATGGTGTTGCATCATCACAGAATTCTGCGATGCTGATAGCAAACGCAGAGTCCGGCGTTTTTAGAATTCCTACCAGTTTTCCGCCGAAAATTCTTCCATCGAAATCGAATGGGACCTTAATAGCACCCACGGATGTTGATAGCATAGGGCCGGTGCAACACATGCAGATCAGAGTGAGTACGCATTTTGGCCGATATTGTGTTTTTAGTTTGATATGCTAAGGTTTAATTTTTATATAAGTGTTTTATAGTCTGTAAAGTAGAACTTGTTGTTTATGTTTTATTTATGTTTTACACAACTTTATTCACCATAAATGAAATGGTGGCATAGTTTAAAAAAACTTAACTAAACTTATTTAATAGTAATAACAAAAAGGCTGTCAATAATCATAACCATATTAGCTAACAACTCATGAGCAACGTTTGATAGTTTTGACATTAATTTAACACTTGGTGTCGGTACAATTCCGCAAAAATTTTGTTGTATAACTAATTTTTTACTCTTCGTTTTGGTGACAGTTGGCTTATGGCGGTATTTGAAACACATGATAGATATCATTACATACTGTGCACAGAATACTACTTTGTAGGAGTCTGTTTTTTTGACTCACTTTTTGACAATATGTAGCTGCCAGTACTTGCTTTTTGACAATGCTTGTTTCAGTATGCAGTTTATACTCTGCTTTTCTTAACTCATTTATTAGTCCGTTCGGAAGCGATAGCTTGCGTAGCGGACTTATGTTTTAGCCCACATGTTTTTTTATATTTTTTTTTCCGAGCACGAGATCTCCGAGATGCGTGGGCCGACCGGCTTGAAATTTTGCACGATGGTCAGTACTAGGCCGAATTTTATAATGCCGGTCCAAAATTTTGGGGGGCGCACCCCAAAAAAATTTTGGG
>Ga0209671_1001778_pt1 | contig 18728 bp, 16 predicted proteins | sample WorMetHERISLAND2_2_FD_187401 | JGI IMG/M metagenome (GOLD analysis project Ga0209671, IMG submission 187401) | Marine gutless worms symbiont microbial communities from Max Planck institute for Marine Microbiology, Germany - Olavius geniculatus... | ecosystem: Host-associated > Annelida >...
TATCATTACTTATTTATAAACTTTGTGTTTACATGCAAAGATGTCGTGTCGCCGTCGCGTCGTCGATGCGAATAATCACCACCATCCCGACCAGCTTCTCTTCCTTGCATTGCTGTTTTTTTTCTCCTCACGGTGTGATCTTTCATTGACGAGGACGCTTCTGAATCAGACAGCTGCTCTGCCTGGTCACGGTCTTTAGAAGAACCGACATGTGATTTCTCCAGGGTCGTCTGCAGGTCGAAGGGGTATCCGCTCCTGCCTCTTTCACCATCTCCATATCATCGTGACTATTTGGATGAGTGGTGGTCCTCCTTGATGTTTGCTTTTGCATAGTTTTATTTTATTTTGTTTGAATTTGTGAAGTTTGTTATTGAAAGAAAGAGAGAGACACTGGTGAAAACAGTGTCAAACTTTTAACTGCAAACTTTCAATCAAGCTTAAATACAGCATAAACTCCAATTACGTTCACTCTGTTGCCGCTCAGGCTTTCATTTTCATTTTATTTTATTTCATTTCTGTTGCTCTGTACGCACTGTAACACGTCGAAGGTTTTCAAGAACGTCATGCACTACATAAATTTAAGTTTTACTTACAAGTTGCTTAGCCTACTCGCCCAAGAGAACCAAAAGTGGAAAATATCCATATGCAGTGTCCAATGAATAATGATAATGAACGACGTTGTTAACGATTAGGCTTAACGACGATCCATGAGTGTAAAAGTGATGAGGAATAAACAATATCACAAAGCGGAATGACTGTGCGAAGAAGACGTCCGTTCGTGCCCGTTCATTTATTCATTTACCGCGGAAGCTCTTCGAACTACTCAAAACCAGCACACGCTCTCTCTTTCTTTACACGCCAGCTTAGATACGTTTACTTGTCTTTTACTAGCAAACCGAGAGCGTTAGAGGTTTTTTTCTATAGAAATATTATACTTATTTATTTACTTACTTATGACGAGAATGGGAAAATGAGTCGTTTTCATCATAAGCATCGGCAGCATTTTCCGGCCAGAGAATGTCTTTCTTGACGTCCGTTGAACTTCTCCGGCCATTCGCTTAAGCTATGAATAACTGCCAAAACAGCCCTTATAATTACGTTAGTAGTTGGATTTAAACTACGCAGCTTGTTGCAAAACTATATTTCGGCAAAACGCTGTAGGGGTATAATTAGTGTCTATAGCAAACTTTTTGCGGTGAAATAAGTATGTTTATGTTCTTCGTGTTGGTCCGGTGCATGTTTCAGAGATATTCGCCAGACGGCAATAGCAGTACGACGTAAGCCTATACGACGAAAAGCAATATAACTGTGCGTCCAAAGAGGTATTTAAGTCAGTCCTTTCATCACAGAATTATTAGCAAATAAAAAATACCTGTGCGGTAATATGTACCACATAAGTATAAATTTATCTATTAACCATCACAACAAACAGTTTTCACTATAATAAGGAGTATAGCCTACAAGTTACCGTACGTCTATTTTATGGGCTGTTAACGTTATTTTGACAATAATATTTCTGTAGGTCCGGATGTTTTATACCGTGAAATTTTATACATATCACAAATTACTGTCATAATTTTAAGTACTGATTTATTACCCATTTCTTTCAAAATATGTTTCTTATTGTAATCGTAATTGAAATCATAATAGGCCCTGTGTTAAGGTGCTCTATCTACAGCAGTGAGACCGGTAGGCCATGCAATTCTCTCCGTCCGTCTGTCTGACGTCTGTCACACGGGTGGATCAGTCAAAAACGGTGCAAGGTAGGATCACCAAATCTTTACCGTCGGCTGCCTGGAAGATTCTAGTTTCAGAAACTGTAAAGCTTTTCCAGAAATTCGAAGGGGGTCACCCCGAACAAAGGCACTAAATGAGAGGGGGTGGGCAAAATTTGCGATTTTTGGCCAATAAGTCGTTGTATCTCAGTAACGGTGCGAGATAAGGCCTAGGTTACTATTAATCACTAATAGAAAGTCGTAGACTGGCTCTCGATTGGCGTCGAATTCAATGACCTTGAATGACCTCAGACGCTAGAATAGGGGGTTTTATGGATTTTTTTGGCGATTTCGGGCTGCGACACAAGTCTATATCATTCACATGGTGGCGCCACGAAACTATCGTTATACGATCCAGATAGAGAATTTGGTATTTTTATATTAACTTAGCGTGAACACCCCAATTTTCCGCTAAACTACTGAACCGGAACTGCTATAGGCTTTCGCGCGTCTCGTGAGCTTTAGCTCAAATTTCTTGTTCCGTTTCACGTCACATAAATGCCACTGCACAAAACCAACTCATGACGTGTCGCAGTCCAACTGCGATATGTATAACTTGTCATGTCGAGTCTTTTATCTGTGCTAGGCCCATGTCTGACGTTATACCCCTACAGATCACCTGCCACATTTCGATTCCCTGTCAATCTACTTGTGGCTTGTGGCAGTGATTAATTAATTATTTTCCGACGAGCAAAACACTAGAAGCTCAGAAGCCGTAAAAAAACGCGCGATGTTTCGTCCTACTTAGAAATGCACTTAGTGATAAAAGCCGTAATATATATCTAACTGTAATAAACGTTTGTAAACATTTTTTGTTATAACAAAGTAACACGTTCTTAACGTTTTGTTGTTTTTATTAAACGTTAAAAGGTCAATAGGCCTATACAACAATTTAAGTGTTATTACTGAAAAATGATAATTGATGTGACAAATGTGAAAAACCGTGTCCTAATAAAGCTCTGGATTCAACCACTATGTCAGATTTAGTTTAGTAAAAAACCTACGTCAACTAAAAAGAAAATCACGTTTTATACAACGTTTTTAAACTTAGGCTTATTCAACTTTTTCTTGTAAAACATAAATGACTAAGTTTTAAACTTTCTGCTATAAATATCCTTTTGTTTTTTTTATATAATTTGTGTCGTCTATCTCTATAGTCTATTCTAAATAAATCACCGACAGAGATTCAACTGTAAAAGACTCACTTGTATTGCTGTGTAATGTCCAACACTAAATATGTAAACGTTAACAAGATGTGTTAAGGTGATCATTAAGGCAGCAATCATAAGCCTGTCAGACAGCAGAACATGTAAATTATACATTTTCTCTGATCAGTCTATAATAACAAAATGTACGCAAATAAGAAATATGAAATTACCTGACAATGATGATGATGGTGATGGTCTCTGCTGTTGGTCGTGTTTCTCGACTTCACCTACAATACAAGCGTATTGACTTATCCGGCATACAAAACACATCTACAATGTAAAGGCCATAGCTATAGACTACCTGTAATGCCGTGTATACCTGCAGCTTCCGTTGTTATTCTATCATCTTAGCAAATTGCCAGACTAGAAGACAGGTAACCCTGACGATAGTTTCTTCGGAAAAAATAAGCCAATAATGTCGTTTTCAAATTCGACGTTGTTTTGGGCCGAATCGGTACTGTTCAGTCAATAACATAATGTTTAACTGCTTTTGACTGTCACTTTGGCACTTTCGAGGTTTTTACAAGAAATTTGACCTAATGCTCAAGAGACGCGCAAACGCCTATAACAGTTCCGGTTCAGTAGTTTAGCTGAAAATTGGGATGTTCACGCTAAGTCAATATACAAATACCAAATTCTCTATCTGGATCGTATAACGATAGTAGCGTGGCGCCACCTTGTAAATGATATAGCCTTGTGTCGCAGCCCGAAATCGCCAAAAAATCCATAAAACCCCCTGTTCTAGCGTCTAAGGTCATTCAAGGTCATTGAACTCGGCGCCAATCGAGAGCCAGTCTACGACTTTCTATTAGTGATTAATAGTAACCTAGGCCTTATCTCGCACCGTTACTGAGATACAACGACTTGTTGGCCAAAAATCGCAAATTTTGCCCACCCCCTCTCATTTAGCGCCTTCGTTCGGGGTGACCCTCTTCGAATTTATCGAATACCTTTACGGTTCCTAAAACTAGAGTCTTCCAAGCAGCCGATGGTGAAGATTTGGTGATTCTAGCGTGCACCGTTTTTGACTGATCCACCCGTGTGACATACAGACGGACAGATAAACAGACGGACAGAATTGCGATGGCTAAGACGCGCTAAAAGCAGTAGCTGCTTTCGCGCGTAAAACGCTTTTTAAGGCCCTAGAGCCGATTACAGAGGATGGTGACACAGAAGGCCTAGTGAAAATAAAACGTGGTGTCGAAACGGAGGTTACATTCGCGATGTGGATTTTGTGATAGATCGGTGGGGGCTTCTAACCGAGGACGGAACAGGGAGGTGGGTAATGTCCGTTGATTTGTGTTTGGAGTAGAAGACTGCTGTTGGCACGCACGACAGTGACGAATGATAATCTACGTCGTCTCATCATGGAGGTGAAAAAACCGAAAGAAGAATAACTCCTACACGCCCACATGCAAATCTACGGCTCCATCTTTTCCACAGTGGACGATAATCTACAGTAAGTTAGTGTCGTCTCATCATGCACATTGTTAGTTACGCCGTGGCCGGAGTATCTATTTGTATGCATCGTACTAAACAGCCACAAGCAGTGGAGAAACTAATATACCGAACTATTAAGGCGCGTACAGAGCGAACGAACTGGCAATTCAGGTCAGTTGACCTCAGTTAAGTTCTGTCGCCGTGTACACGACTTTGGTGTCTATTTGTATGCAGTGTACGGATGTGGACCGATGACGGTCGCCGCGTCGTCTTCGACGCCTTGCCAGCGCTTCACGACGTCGACCAATTAGTCGTAACTAACAGCAACTCAGTCCAAACTCCATGTCGCCATATGTTGTGGATTACTTTTACAACAAACTGTAAAACAAATCTACAACAGCTTGGCATGTGAACAACATGTTGTATAGCCCTACAGCTTGTTGCGCGACTTGTTGTGTCCACTAATCCAGGACAAATCGAAGTATAGTGGAGTTTGAGCTTTCACGCCGTCCGTCATTAGTCGTGCCTAATAGCAAGTCGGCGTGCGACGCTACACGTGATTGATTTTCTGCGTACATCACGGTGAGGCGACAAATGTCAGCGGCCCGCCTCTCTCTCTCTCGCTCTCTCTCTGGCGTTTGTGACGTCACGCGCACGTGTTCTGTCGGCGTCCCAGATTGGTTTTCGAGGCACGATTTGACCTAGGTCAAACTGCAAAAACGTAGGAAATGTACGACGCGCCTCAATTCTCTCCACACAGCAAGACCATGGTGTCGAACATTTTATTATGCGGTTGTCTAATTACCCGCAAAACGGGTTTTAGCCCTCCGTCCGTCCGTTCGTCCGTCCCTCTTTTTTCCCGTACAGGCTCTTAACTCGAAAAATAAAAGGCGCAGAAACAAAACCGGTGTAAACGTTCGCCGAGGCAGAAGTGCCAAATTTCAGTTCAACTCACATGGTTGGGTTAATGGTAAAGGTAGATTGACCAAAAAATGCCGGACATGAAATAGCCGGACATAAAGTAAATGGACCAAAAAGTGTCTATAGGCATGAAATTGACGGACATGAAAATGGTCGACATAAAATCGGAAAACAAGGAACATATCGTTTGAAAATAATTACATTATAATGCTGTGTGCAATTTTTTTAAAGCAACGGCAGAACACAAGTCACAGCAGCAAGTTGAGTTGTATATTATTATAGAATAATATTATTGAAATGCATATCCGATTACTAAAACGCAACTTCGAAATACTAAGTATATCAATATCAAAAATGCCACATGTTTCTCTGAAACAACTGCGTGCATTATACAGTGTTCAAACCCTTGTAACATTTCTTGCTGTTTCATGTCCGTCATTTCTATGTCCGTTATTTTCAGCGCCTCCGTAAAGGTTAGCATAATAATGTCTGCACAGGGTCGGTGAACCGAAATATTTTTTTAGTTTACGAAAAAAAATTTGCTGCGTATATTATATTACAGATAAAAAAAATTAAAGACTTGGTTTGGGCGAGCAAGACGGGCTAATGCGGAGCATACGCTGACGCTGGGTGAACGCGATAACTCAATGACAAGTTTGTATTCAATCACTGACGACTAGTTCGTGTCATGTCGATTCCTTCTGATTGTATTTCAGTCGCTCGATACTCCGTCACTAGAGCAGGCTGCAGACATCGACCTGACCCGATGCCTGGCTGTCGATCGTAATTTTTTTACATGTATCAGTGTTTTACGACTACGACCATCAAGAAACCAGTCATTTCAGCACTGCCGCATACCGATTTTCGTTTTTTATTACATGCCCAAACAAAAAAAATATACTAAACTAAAACATTTCACCAACATAACTTATCTGACAGAAAAGTCTTAAAATAAAATTAAAGATATAGGACCTGTCTTTTTGCCTATACGTAGTTTTTTCCGAGTATTTTTATTTTACGCGGAAGCAACAGCATTATTGTTTGCTGCACTTAGCTTGATAACGTTTAACACGAACATCGACAACTTCTAGAACCCTACTGAATTCCAAGGTCATACGTCACAGGTCAAGGTCACAGGTCACATGGGTTTTTGTTGTTTTTTGCGCGCATGATACTACTTGAACCATTTGAGCTGAATTCACAAAATGTAGTTCGCTAGATGGTGCCACTTCATTACTGCCCGCGATAGCGATTGGCTATGCCTGCGGGCAGTAAGTTTGTTTTACCTCGAGTGCAGCTTGGCGATTCTGTGGCTGATAGTTTCGTTTTTTTTCGCTTTTTTCGTTTTTCGTCTACTGCTGTGTGTTGAAAATACTCGTGTGCTGTGTGTGACACGTAATAACGTGGCTGTGACGGTAAAATTAAGCGTCGGCTTGACGACAGAAACTCGGCCTGCAGATTGCAGGCCAATAGCGAAAAGGTATTTGACGGTCGTTTTACGCTCTTGTTGCAAAGACACATTGACACTTTGCTTTGTTTCTAGGACATGATAAGGTGATACTGTAACTTCGGCACTTAGGCTTATAGCAGAATGATGTTGTCTTGTTCTGCGATCAAATAAACCTATTGTCTCTACGTATATGCCTTTAGTTATACTTTGTCCGTGAATGGTATTGGATTTTTTTAAATACCACATATCCGTTGCTTCACCTGGCTGTCGCTTGCTGTCAGACTTTCGTTGGTGTGATAGTGTAATTTATCCGGGACTGAAAATGCTAACTGCGTAGTGACGACTTGGATACAAAAAAGGTAAGACTAAATAAGACTTTAAAAAGAGCTGGTGTGCAACAATTTTTGATGTACTATGATAATTTGTTGCCTCTTTGTATCTATGTTGCAGTTTTAAAACGAAACGCAAAACGTGAGCAGATTTTGCTTTTACGTCAAGGTGGCCCCGACTTCTTTTTAGTCCAGAGCCCTGCTGTCCGCGTAATCGCCGTTTTGTAGAGCTTGCCAGTCATCACAAGGTGTGTTCGGCGCAATTAATCATACGTGATCCGTTCAGATACGCGACGTGTGTCAGCGACCTCCTCGACCGAAATTGCTCGTATACCGGAAACACGCAACATCTGACCCGTTATATGACGTCACCGCAGCGCGCGCCCGTGCTATGTGCTATCGATCAGTGTCATAATAAGTAGTGCAGTAACCGCAGCAGACGTCGTTGTGTTTGACATTTTGACATAAATTCGGCCGCGATGCTGTCATAAAATGAGCAGAAAGCTTTCCAAAGGACTGGTTTAGGTCGACCAGTTTCGAACGAAGAGGCATTTGCGACGTGATCAGCGGTTTGATTTCTGTGCACGAAATCACTAGACCTAACCTTTTATGAAGTTCAAAACGGTTGGACGGGTCGCGTATATTTTGAACGGTGCGGACCAGTGCGACGCAGCCACAGTGGAGGTAACTCAGACAGACTTGCACAGCTTTACTTCTACCTATAGTGATCTTTTTAGCACATTTCGTGCTGGGTACAGACGAAGTACTTTTCAATAATTAGTCAGTATTTGGTAAAGACATGGACAAACGTTCGGTGTCGTGTTTCTTGGTTGGACAGTGTCGGCCTATGCGAACAAACGACAGTAATTTGCTGCGGTTGATCAGCATGTGGCTACATGTAAAACACAAAACAATTCCAATGATATTTTGTGTTATGCATGTAACCACGGCCTTATCCCGCGCTAAATTACTATAGACGCGAAACTGTGGTACAGAGCACTGCAGACGACAAGCCAGAGTGCAGTGCCGGTAATTAATGTCTGCCAGCAGACCACCAAGATTCCAACCGTCCATTAGCAAGGCATTATAGATGTGGCTAGGATGCTATTAGCGCATGCCAATCAGCTGCCACTTCCAAACATTGTGAAGCAAGTCAGCGACCCTTCAAAGCAGCGCCAGAGGAAATGTCTTGTCCACTGGCGTACGTTTACAAAGGGATAAAATTTAAACCCGAACCGAGTACAATTTTTTAGCCAAAAAAATAATAGTCAGGTACGAAAACATTGAGGCTTGCAAATCTAAACGCATGCGTCTCTTTTTGTGTTATTGTCTTTCGGCCGAGAAAGTTTTGATTGTGTTATGGACCACGCATTGTGTTATTTTTGATTCTGAAAATGAATTTGGCGTCAGCGAAGATTCCGGCGCTTTTTAGAATTTCGTGCACAGCTGGATTAAAGGAAAAAACATAAGTGTAAAAACGAAAATGACGATTTAAGAAAAAAAAGGAGCGAAAAAATTTGATCTCGGTTTGTGAAAAAACCTGAGCACCCCAAGTCCCCAATGATCCAATTTCTATTGGCCTTCGAGTGAAGTTTACTAGCACGGCAAGGACGCGTGTCACGAATTAAACACAGAGAGAAAAACTTCCACTCCAAGGCAGTTGCGTCTCGAAGCAGTACTGAGTGTTGTCGTTGTCGACGCCCGATATTCCTGGCTGTCGTCGACATCGCTGTCACAACCTTTCACAGGCAACGCTCGCTGGCGTCGAAAAAGCTATTAAAGATGCCGCGGGCCTTACAACCCATCTCGGCGCCGCAGCTGCACGCTTGCTCCGGGATGCACTTTCTACAACAAAACATTCGTTTATTCATTCACTCATTTAAAGTTTAACAAAAACCGACAAGCTGTCGTTATACAGTAACACGATTTACGAGACAATGATGAAACGAATACGGATTGAAAATTTTAAAATTTTTTTTTTATAAAGACTGTCATTGTACAGTATTCGTGCGATAAAGTTTTTGTCTTTGGTGACTGATGTGCCATCAGAAAGTTGGCAGTTGCGGAGACTAATGTGGACAGGCAGTATGAAACAAAACCTTGCAACCAAACGGCCATATTCTATACAAATGATTAAAATCGTTTGACAAATTAAACAGTTCGTGCATCTCTGGTCCGGAGCCGTTGGGCTGGAAGGTATCGACACGCCGAGTAATCCCGGTTAGAAGCACTTTGTACAGCTGCTTTTAGCGGACGGATGAGCTGCGACTGAGCAAACAGCTACGAGGACTCCGAGCCCCGAGGCATAAGGAAACTGATGGAATGGAGAGGGGATTGGCAGTATGATGGCGACTGAATCAAGGAAGCTGGAATGATGCGTGGCTGAGAGCAAACCGCTCAGCTGCTGTTGACAGACTGTTGCAGAGGCAAGTGACATGGACTCAATGTCATTTCATGTCTAGCCGGTGACGAGACTGTCAAGGCCAATAACTTCAGGTCACACACGACTTCGCTAACCAAAAAATCTCAACCTTCTGTAAAATGTAGCTCACTGGGTAGTGGTGCTACGTGCTTAAAACAATTAATTCAGTCGGTTTGAGAGTCTAGTTTATTTACGCATTTAATATCAAGATAGTAGTTCTAACTTCGGTTAAATTGGTGTCGGTAAATAAGCAAGAAACTGTTTCCGCGAAAATCGATGACGGATGCAGGCGGCAGCTTTATGTTGCAAATTGCGGTCAAACCGTTGCAGGAAATCAACGATTACTACTGTCTTACCAACGCCCTATCCAGCGGTACCATCTCCGATTCCTTATGACTTACCGTTTAGCCACATTACAAAACGTTACAGACAGGCGACAGATACACGGATATCGTACCACAAGCGCGACCGTTAGTATGGCAACTAATATTAAGAGTCGCAATCAGGTCAACATGCAACACAACTCAGGTGTACACACAGAACACGAGTGTGTTTAGAGCGTGCGCGCATAAATCCCGTTCGTTCTGCTATTCCGGACGCATGCAGTGAAAGCGGCAGAGTTGCTGAAACGGCCGAATGGATGGATTGGAAGCATCAGACTGGAGAGGAGAGGTGATCGATCGCGTCGGAGTAATCCTCGTCCTGTCGTAAGCAAGTAGGCCGCGTTGCCCGCTACGACGGATTACCGACCAGCCAACCTATGCTGCTGCTGCTGCTGCTCTTGCTGCGACATGGTGACGGACGGACAGACGCACCAAATCCCGTCGTCGCCATGTCTGGCGTAATTTCGATAGCAAATCATTTCCCACCAAACGACCGGCTGGTCGCCCGTTCGGCTACATGTAATAACACCATTTACTCGCCCGCACCGGAAGTCGACAGATTTGGCGATCGGCGGCAAAAAGCGCGGTGCAACAGTCGCCATTACTGTTTCCGATACACGCGTGTAAACCCAAGTTACCCAACTCGCTGCTGCTGTTTCAAAACGTAGATCTACACCAGAAACTGATGAGTAGAACGGTTTCATGTCACGTGTGTTTATAGTTCAGTTTTTGTAGCCATAGATACTTATTGTTGCTTTCCATGCAGGTTCTCTGTTACTGGTTTAGTGATTCATCTTTGGCATGGTTCCGTTCTTACTTCACAGATCTGTATTGGTTTGACTTTTAGCCTTTAGCCATTCAGAAATTATTTTTGATTGCTAGGGTGACACAGTAAGTCGTGAACGATTTTAAATGGCAAGTTAACTATGTTGAAGCTGTAAAACAGTTATTAAATTTCTATCGGCATTTATGGAAATTCAATGCAATCGTGTGTGCAAAATAACGTTATTTACTTGATTTATACGAACCAAAATAGCGACGTCACCCGGTGGAAGTGGACACTCAGCGATCTCGCTTGACGTTAACGTAATTTTAACGATGGGGTTATACGAAGATCATCCCAAAAGTTTCCGGTTTCGACATATTAGAGTTAGACAATAATATTTTCCACAATATATGCATCAGTGAAACGTACATCCTTTGCGGACTCTAACGAGTCTGCTACAAATATGATGTCATTGGGGTCATTGTAATTTATGACGTCACAGAACATTAAATAGAAATGCTTCACAGCGTCAACGCAAACAGCATCAGGTCATTTATCATCGTGGATAGCGGACACCACCATAATGAAATTTTAGATTTCAAAACAGATAACAGTCACTGCGGTAATTCAAGTTATCACTGCATGCAGGATGGTCTTAGTGTACGAAGTCACAGTCACGAACAGCCGTATGGGTAATTGTAGACTTTTGGACTGGGCTGTTACATGTAGCAATATTTGGGGAAGGGCGCGTGGGGCTTACCTTACTCCCGGGCCTACATGCACATTAGAGTCTCTAATGTAACAAATTAAATCTTGGTTAGTGTTTCGTCAACACAACTAAAATCATTATTGTCAAATTTTTAATAAAGCTTTACTGATAACGTCAAATATTGACATGGCTGCGGCATCGTAACTGCCTGAAATGCTCTTATTTGCGATCAGCGCAGATTTAGGCTGTTCTGTATTCATTGACTCAAAAAAAGTTCGAAAACGTAGACGGAAAAATTATCGCGCAATAGTGAGCCTGATTTAAAGCTGTTTGCGTTAGCACTCCAAATCGTTTCGATTTAAAGCTCTATGACGTTATAAATTACAATGACGTCATAACCGCAGCAAACTCATTAGAGTCCGCAAAGGATGCACATTTCACTGATGTATAGATTGCGGAAAATATTATTGTCTAATATGTCGAGGTCAGAAACTTTCGGGATGACCTTCGTATAAATGTGTATTGTAAATGCTGAGTAATAGCTACAGCTTTGAAATTTTGTAAGAATAATTACATTAAATATATTTATTAAAAGTTGTAACATTATTGCTGGTTATTGTTAGGGGCCTAACAACAAACGTATATAAAACCGAAATCGTTCTCGACCTATCGAGTTGCCCTATAGTTTATGCGCTCTGTTTTCTTTAATGCGCTATTGCAGTGTAAATCGTCAGCTGAGTGTAGCTGCATGGGCTTTCTAACAAATGTGCTTTCCTTATATAATGGAGACACATGGATGACCAGAAACCTTAGTGCTTAATAGATTGCGCCATCTATGCGTGTCACTATTAATTTATGTCTAAAGAAAAACGAATTTATACTAGCAGATTTGGCGCAGTATAAACTCTGCTAGTTACTCAACCCGTTGCTGCTGGTTCAATATGTAGATCTACACCAGAAACTGTAGGCTATCTGTCACAAATGTCAATATGTTTGATTTTATCTTACATTTTATTTTTAGTATTCATATAGGGTAGTACACAAACAAATAAAATACGTGCTTTACTTAGATCGAACACACAGGCAACTTCGTGTTTCTAATGCTTAACATAACCGCGGTGCACTGCATTATTATTGAGGTTAATCGTTCTCGAAAGTATCGTTTAAATAAAAACACCCTATGTTTAACTATTTAATTCTCAATTGTCAGTACAGATGGTCAAATGTTCGGGCCTCGGAGTTGAAGTTAGGGGTACACAATGCGTCGTAGCTTTATATGCGGAGGCAGCACAATATGTCGGCAGTAGGCTAACATATTTTTCTGGTTTTACGTTACATTATAATCGGACACGCGAACTCGTCGGTTAAAGACTGCGACGCAGGTGCGAGTTGTCATAGCAACGTCCTGGTTCTAGATTATACACTACAGCGTGTAAATACAGATACCCAGCATGCACTGTTGTGTTGTCGAAACAGCAGCTCGGTCGGTCGGTCGGTCGGGCTTCGCTAGGTGGCAGCAGTGCTGGACGCAGTATGGTCACGTGACAGGATGCCACGTGACACGTCGACAACGTGACGTCACCGGCGTGTCGTCGTGTGCGGCGCAGCGGGACTGATTGATTGACAGGTCGGTGTGTGGCCAAGCTGCTTCTTGGGTGGTCCAACGCACGGTTCATCTATACTGAAACCGCCACGCACCTGATCGCAGCATTTATGACGCGTAGAATCCGACGACGACGTTCCTGTAGCTGGAACTGTCTATGTCGAGATGTAAAATGCGTGTAAAATCAACGTCCGAAACAGTTAAAACCGAGCCCAAAAGTAATAACTGAGCGTTATGTGTTGACAGAACGGTTTCATTGCTTGCTGTAGGCCTATAAGACGATCATCAGTCATCACTGTTGGTGCCGTATCAGGCACTATAGGCTAAAGAGGCTGTAGCCTAAATCTCCCGATTTATGCAGTGATTGTCACTGAACATGCGCTGCATCAGTGACTGAGATTGGGAATTTTTCTTTTTAAATGTTGTATTTTCGGAAGATAATTTTCTGACAAGAAGGACATGTTAAAGTTGTCCCATGTCCGCCTTTGCCACAACGCTGTTGTAAACTTTCTAATGTGCTTATCGTTTAAAGACATGCACTAACTTTATATTGCACTTAGCTGTTGTCTTTTGTAACTCATCTGCTTGTTTTATCGACTGCAGTCTATCAGCTGAATGACTGAGTGATTGGCATTGCCATTTTTCATGACTGTGGTATTTTTATTTGCATATATTCTTTTTTCTGTCTGTCTGTTTCTGTCTTTTTAAGGAATGAAAGTATTTATTTTCGCTGCTATAAGGTTATGTCGTAGCATGCAGCACTTGTAAGTGTACTGAGTTTTTTTCTACGACAGGCGTAAACCAACGGGCAGTGAAGCGTCTCTAGTATGTGTTAACGGCTAGAAGAAAGCATTGAAAACGAGAGCGCCGCGTGGCTGCAGCGTGGACGTCGTCTCAAAGGACTCTGGGTGGATTGGATGCAGAAATTAGCTGCTCGGTCTCGACAATGTCTGACAGAGACAGATGACTTAGCCTCGCTTCAGATAGACTATTGTTCTGTTCTCTCAACAACGCTACACTAGTTCTGGCAGTGGCAGCTATTGCGCAAAAAAATTCTTCGACGGTAATATGGAGCGAACTCCGTTAGTTCGATTAGTCATGGCTTTGCAACGCACCGCTTTCGTTGAAATGGTTAGATGGTGTTGGCTTTTCATAGAAAACTTATCTCAGAGTTACGGAGCGTTACCTGCCATATGGGACCACACCTGTCACCCAGCACTGATGAACGCGCTCCGTGATAACCTCAGCCAAACAAACTGATTTACTCAATTTACTTACTCCGGAGAAATAAAAGGCTAAGTTGACCTTGGTGATGGTTTACTTGTTCGCAGACAGTCACCCGTCTAAGTACCAAGTACCAGAACCACTTGATAGCGACCCGACCGGAAGTAGAACCAACGACCTTACGATCGCAAGTCCAACGTACTAACCGTTACACTGCTAAGCCACCGCATACAAGTTACTACTGCTAGTTACACGACAAAGCGAAATAAGTGGAGTCTGGGCTTATACGCAATTACGAAACAGCAATATGTACTCTGTCTCTGTGAATTCTATGGTAGACGTAAGGACTTTATTTTGCTGGAAAGAACATGTCATGTTCTTCCCACCGACCAAAACCGCATCGGAATAATTACATGGGCAACAACAATTCTACCAATAAGCAAAAGCCGAACTTCGTCAGAAGTGTGAAAATTGTTCTGCAGCAAAAACTAAATAGACGAGTCAGCCAAAGTCAGTCAAAAAAACTTATTGTTTACCATTTATCAATATGTTAGTGGTGGACATTTGATCACATTTTTTTTCTGTAGGCTATGTCTGGCGTAAGTTAATTATTACAAAGAAAAAGATTCTAAGTTTACTATTTCATTATCAACGTTTACGCAAGATAGCAGGAGATTGGAGTTGTGATTCTGGAAATGTACCCATAATCATTTAAAAAGCTGAACAGCCAACAAGCCAGCGTGCATGCGTATAGTGTGGTCTAAAAACAAAACCTGCAATTTGATGCCACATCAATACATCAAAATGGTGACCTTTTTCAACGTTTTTCCACTGACGCATAGGCCTACTTATTATTTTCTTTGAGATACAGCTTACAATTGCAACTATTAACAATAATACAGTGAAAACTTATTCACATAAACAAGGTAAAACAACGATTCAGCATTTAAGACAGCGGTCGTATCACTGATGCTGAGAATAGTATCGAATTTACAATAATGTCACTTACGTGATATTAAAAAATTTGCAACCTTGTCAGTTTTTGTATTTTTGGTCTGCCTTTATTGGTAATAAAAGAAAAAAAGGCATTATTTCTTACACGACATTTTAGTTGAGCGATGTTTTTGATGATTCTTGTTTATCGTTTTGAAGCAGGTTTACTTTTGGTGCCCTTGTACGTCGGTGCAAACAGTTTCGTAAATCGCGGTCGTCATGCATTTGGAAAAATTTTGCAGTCGTGGAACCTGGTAGTTGTGATGTTTTTTTCGGGCCACCCGCTATACCGGTAGAGCTGATCGTTATTGTCGGTTTTTCCGCTGGTTTATGTTCATTGACGTCGACACGCACTGACTGGACTACGGTATGTGCTGAAGATTTACGATCCTTCGTCACGTAAACCAATCATCAATAACGTTGATACGACGGACGTCCGTCCATCGCTATACTATACTGTACAGCATAATTTTGATCATCTCTATTGACCATGCATACATAATATGGTAGCAGAATGTTAATGATGAACACGAGACGAAGCAAGCAACCAAACGAACGGTCGAGAAGATAGTCGCACGCAGAAGACAAACGCAGATGGGCAGTGCTTCTGGCGAATTGTATGCTAAATAAACGCTACATGATTCGCAATTTTTTCTGTCGGTTTTTTTTGCCATGTTTGGTCTGCAGTTCGCTAAGCAAATTACGAATTACAATGCTGGCATTGTTTTCGTAATGTCCAAATTATCCGTTTCGAACAAGTTTTTTGCAAAGAGCGACGAAAGATGAAAACAAGAAATGTATAACGAGTTATCGACTGCATTTCCTAACCAGCGCTAAGTGCCACCATATTTTATTTTAGTTAAACCATTGGCTGTAGAAACATAACGTAGGCCATTGCCATTGTATCATTCGTGCAATCATTAGGCCTACATGGCTCTGGATGACCTATTTTGTGCTAATGTGTCGTTAAGGAACTACTCATTTACCTTCTCAGCCAATATTAAGCTCGTTTGTAAGTTCACAACGTCGCAATTCACTTGTCACGAGTATGACAAATTACTGGGCTTTCAAGTGCCGGAAATTTATTCCACTTTGCAATCCGGTGTTCAGTGAGCTCGACTTTTTTCCGCAACAATCACGTCGAGCGCGACTGCTGTTCTGGTTCGCAATTACTTGCCGTTATACTCACGTACTTCGGTGTCTTTTTGTCTTGTCTCCCGACGGCATTTAGACTACAGCGCCTTTTCTCTGAAGACTTTTCGACATACTGGCCGGCGCTGTATGAACTTGCAGATTGATTGTCGTTATTGTCACTAGAATTTTCTTTTGTCTTTCTTGTCTTGTCTCCGGTTTTCGTCAGTCGTGGGATAATTACACGGAGGCTGCGACTGAGCGGCTGCTGTCGTTATAGCTGCGATCACGTCACGCTCACTGCTCGACCAACATAAATCATGCGTTGTTGGGATGCGATGGACCAGACCGGCTTGTCATTGCTATATACTCGGCTTGGGGATATTGATCCTTCTTTCGACAGAGAACCTAGCTGGGCGGCTGGTGCAGTACACTATCGCGGCGTGTTGACGAACAAACGAGCTTATATATGCCATTCGAAAAAGGTTGCAACATAAATGCGACGACAACAGTAGACGGTTTTCAACAGCCGTCAGTGAAATCGTTTGCATCACAGAGATCTCGGCAAGCTCAGGACATGCCTTGTTGGGATGAATCGGGCCTGGTGGTTTGTAGGGGTGGTCCTATGAACAGAAGCCAGCCAGGCGTCCAGCGGGGGGTGTTTTGTACTGGTCGGTTGTGGTGGCGCTGTCTCGGCACTGCGAGAACAAGACGGTCTGATATGACATCGTGGTTACAGACGCCGCACTCTGTAAGGACAATCTGACACTTTGGGTGACAGTTTCATAGCCCGAAATGTGAATTGCGGGCCTCCTCGTCCCCATTTCCTTCCTTTTTCTTTCCTCTTCTTTCTCCTCTCCTCGTTTCTCCCCTTAGAAGTAGGACCTTAGAATCCAGTTAATGGGCCTGAAGAAGCGCTGTGAGCTCTCCCAACCGGTTTTGGGGCAGAGTTCTAACCTGAATCGAATTTGGTGCATTAGGCCTAGGCTTTTAAAGCATGAAATGTGGTAAAAAAAATTTATTATTTTTTAGACAATAAACTGAGCAAATTTTAAAGTGTCCTTACATGTGCAGAAGTGTGCACTCTAGTGTGATTATGTCTGAAAATTTGGGTGGCCTAAGCCCCATGAGCCCCCTTGTTTACCCCACTGTTGGGTGGTCTATTGTTTCTTGGTTGGTAGCTAAGACAGCTCTGGAAGGCACCGACGGCATCAGTAGGCAGACAGTGGCATGAATTTTTTATGCCCACGTTGCTGCTGTGAATTACTTATGATCAAGAGGTAACTCAAACTCTACAAGCGTTTAGCTTTGTAAAAACTGAAAACGTTTCGACTGTAGCAATTTAAACCCTGAAGTATAAAATTTAAGCATTTTCGTCCGCTGATGTTTTGCTTTGATTAATCTTTACTACGAAAGACCCGCTAGTTATCCACAGCGGCGTCGTATAGACCTAAGGTAAAAACGTTAGGTGCAAGAAGTTGCAATTTTCAGGCAGACATCTGCTATTTTCCGTCACGTTTCCGACAGACAGGTGACAATTTCCGACAGAAGTATTTAAAAAGTTTAATTTTAGCCCTAAAGTTTCCTTTTTAGAATGGGCGAATTTTAATCCCAAATTTTGTTTTTTTATGATTTCGACAACAAAGAAATTAATTTCTTCGACTGGCTAAATTTAGAGGAAGGGCAATGGGCTCATGCTCCTCTTTTACGCAAAATGTCCGTTCACAAGGTGAGGTAGCCTATATATCAGCCAAGATGTCACAAGATGTCTGGGAGGACTCAGTGTTCGGCTTGCGTCATCCATCAAGCTGCTGCTGCTGCTGCTGCCATGGTTGTCCGTCCTGGCGGCAAAATTATTCGGCCTCCGTCCGTCCGTCCGTCCGTTCGTTTCTGACGCGTCTGCATGATGACGTCGCCTTCCGTCACGATTTCCAATTTGGCGCAGAATCCCGCCACCGAGTGTCGCGTCGCGTCGCGTCGCGTCGCGTCGGCGTCGCGTCGGCGTCTTTCGCAGTCGTTTCGCTGCAATTTTCCCTCCTCGCATCTCGACTCGTTGTCGCCCTCGCCGTCGTGGTGGTGGCCGTAATTGTTCCAGGCTATACGACACAAGTCTCCGTCGTTCCTCCTATCCGGGATTTTTTTTAGTATCAAATCAGTGGTTTCAAAATCGAATCGTCGCGTTCCACAGAAACGAGCAGCGAGCTTGGTTTTTTCGCGGTGTAATCTGATTGCAACAACTGCATTTTTCTGCTCGCTGCGATGGACATTACATCGCTTGTGATAATCAAAAAAGGCCCTGACACGAAAAAGTAGTGAAACGGTGATTTTTGCTTCAGTTCGAATCATAGTTAACCAGACTCTTTTTGTATAGACT
>Ga0209671_1001779_pt1 | contig 18727 bp, 13 predicted proteins | sample WorMetHERISLAND2_2_FD_187401 | JGI IMG/M metagenome (GOLD analysis project Ga0209671, IMG submission 187401) | Marine gutless worms symbiont microbial communities from Max Planck institute for Marine Microbiology, Germany - Olavius geniculatus... | ecosystem: Host-associated > Annelida >...
GCTTGTTCGCCCCCCCCCGTTGAATATACCGGTGATTCATTATTGAGTCTTGTGTTTTAATTTACAGAAAAGCAACAAGTAAGTGTAGTGTCACGTCACTGATTAATAGTTACTTCGATTAACATTATACCTGACAAACTCAATAATAAGTGATCACAGTTCACAAAGTCAGTAATCTTTGGTTTCATTGCAGAGGCGGAACTATTATATATAGCCTATACCTAAAACGCTTAAAACTCGGCTAATGTGTCAACGTCAAGCTTTTTTTGAAATGAATTCCTACAGGTATACTTGGGTCTAGGCCTAATAACCGCTTGACGAACGCATAGATCTATAGACAGCGTCAGACATCATTGCAAACATTCTAAGGCGAGAAAGCACACCAAAACTCTGTATAACAAAATACAGGTATAGGCTTATAATGATTTTATTTCAGAATTGAACAAAGCATTAAACATTCACACAATCGTTTATTTTCATCATCATGCATAAACTGTCTAGGCCTAAAGACAATTATTACGTATAAACCTTGATGTCAAATTACCGGTATTCAACAGGGGTGAAACGTCCAACGTGAGGGGGCAAAAAAGCCAGAGGGCGAACAAGCCAGGGGGCTAACAAGCCAAGGGGCAAATCAGCCAGGCACAGGGGGCAAACAAGCCAGGAGGCAAAAAGGCAAAGGGGCGAAAAAGCCAGACACCGCACTGAATAGGCCTATAGCTTGTGGCCAAAAGGGTGTCACAATGGCGGTGGCGTGAACGCCCGATTCGTTTTTTGCCAGTTAAATTTGAACATTGTAAACAACATTATTTCAACAAAAGCGCTTACCTGACATTTCGGAATTTTGTTATAAATCCATTTTGCGCAATAACAGAATGAATTCGTTGCAGAATGGATGCATAGAGCTGACGAATAGCGGTTTAATAAACTTTGCTTCAGGTTGTTAGAGTTGACTTGACAGAGTTTTGTTAAGAGTTACCGCTGACAGTTTTTTCTGCACATGAATTTTTATGATGCACGGTGATACGTTTAGATCGGCGATCTGAACGTATCATTTTTGACCTTTTTTAAATTGCTGATCTGACAGTTTTGGGCATAATTTGATACCTTCAGATCGACGATCTGAAAGACCAGTAAAATTGATACGTTCAGATCACCGATCTGATAGTTTTAGGCAAAATTTTATACTTTTAGATCAGGGAGTTTTTCATGAAAACGGTTGCAGATAGGCATGGGCATGCTGTCTATTACAACAAGCACTGGTAACGAGCTTTTTAGTCATATGAAGATCGATGACTTTGAAAGACCCTGAACTTCCAAAATAATTTTCGGCTGCAACGCACAGTCCAAGAATGAACTGCAACAAAATGGCTGGAGATAGACTGGCAGTTTGCGAACAGGAACTGCTAGAGGCTTTTGCACATCTCGTGAGCATTAGCTCAAATTTCTTGTAGTAATACAAGATCAGGGTCACTCTTTGAGACATCAGCTGATAAGCTATGGTCACCTACCAGTGATGTGATCAGTTACATAGACTTACAGGCTACAGCAGTTGTTCACATGCTGTTATTGCTTTCATAATCTGATAATACTGTACTAAATAGCACTGGCAGTTATATCACTGTACTTTGTTTCAATGCAAATTCACAGCAGATAATGATACTTATTTTTCATAAATTGTCACGGCAGATAGCCATTTCATGCTAGCTTCCATGAAAATTCACGACAGATAGCGAAGACTGACTAACGGGGTACCTTTCTTTTGTGCATTTTCACGGCAGATAACAGCTTGCAGGTTTTTCATAGTAAAAAGGTTGGCATGATTTAAAACTAAAAGTCAGCTGACCAGAATGTCCAGTAGTTGAAATTGCTCTAATTAACACAGCATCAAATATTTCTGGAGTTTGAGTTTCAATGAGCGGAACATCTGATAACTGGACAAGTAAAGCGCAGCATTATGAGTGTTTGGTTTCCCATAGCCCAAATCTCAATACTGATTTGAATAGGTTGCAAACAGTAGCTGAAAGTTAGTCTGGATTGTTGACAATGCTTCTGGCATTAAATAACAAGCACTGTCTGTTGCATTTGTTGTCGAATTTGTAGTAATGTATGCCTAAGTAGCTGCCTATCTTTTATTGAATCATATTTGTATCAGACCTGTTATATCATACCATCTTTCATACTGTGTTGTCATATATGACATGAAACTGTAATTGCAGTGGCAGTTTCAGACTGTGGGAAGCTATACTAACAAGAAATTTGAGCTAATGCTCACGAGACACGCGAAGCCTATAGCAGTTCCTGTTCAGTAGTTAAGCTGAAAATTTGGGTGTTCACGCTAACTTAATATATAAATACCAAATTCTCTATCTGGATCGCATAACAATAGTTGTGTGGCGCCACCTTGTGAATGATATAGACTTGTGTTGCAGCCTGAAATCGCCAAAAAAATCCATAAAACCCCCTATTTTGGCGTTCAAAGTCATCCAAGGTCATTGAATTCGGCGCCAGTCGAGAGCCAGTGTACGACTTCCTATTAGTGATTAACAGTAACCTAGGCCCTATCTCGCCCCGTTACTGAGATACAGTGATTTACTGGCAAAGAATTGCAAATTTTGCCCACCCCCCTCTCATTTAGCGCCCTGGTTCGGGGTAAGCCCTTCGAATTTATGGAAAAGCTTAACGGTTCCTGAAACTAGAGTCTTCCAGACAGCCGATGGTGAAGATTTGGTGATTCTAGGTTGCGCCGCTTTTGACTGATCCTCCCGTGTGACAGACAGACGGACATATGGACAGACAGAATTGCGATGGCTAAGACACGCTGAAAGCTGTAGCTGCTTTCGCGCATAAAAATGGTTTGAAATAGGTAACTGTAATTTAATTTAGCTTATTCAGATAACATTGCGGTGGGAAAATGTGAAGTATTACAGTCTGTGCCTTTTTGAAAAGCAGTCTTAAATGAAGATTGACATCAGGAATCATGCATCATTTTTGCATTTCTTTGCAAGCACTTTAGATGTAGATGGATTTTATTACAATTTTTATTGCAGCTGTGCATTTTTGTGCTTTGTTGCTGAGACAAGATTTTATCTGATTTTATCTATATCCACTGCTGTGACGTAGCCTATAATGGCGGCGTTCATTTTTTTCCATGGCTATAGCTGGTGCCACTGAAGTCTACCAAACGAAATTGCGTTTGATTGTTATTTAGACCATCACTTTTAATGCCTTTTTTATTGTCACTTTATGACTAGGTTTTTGTGTGTCCGTTTCTATGTCTGTGGACAGATCTTATCTGTTCAAAGTTGCACTAAGCAGAACTGCACATATAAAACCTTTCACAGTGCTGTATTGGCGCCACTATGTACCAAATGACACTTGACTGTTATACATTATGTAAACTGACTGAGCGCTAAGCAGTCTAAAACGGCACTGCATGGTAAGGGGTGTTCCAGGAGACATACAGTATTGAATGTGTGTTGTGCTGTTTGTCGTTTTCTTGCATAAGTAGTATCATAAGTAGTACTTACAGCACGTTAAAGGTTTTTTTATGAGAATGCACTGTACAATTGTCATTGACATCGATAGTAACTGTGATGTCAAAATGCTATTTAAAATGCCATTATAAGCTGATCGTACTTAAATAACGGTCAAGCTATTGGTGTGGTTGTCGTTCGTCTGTCGGCGTCTGTGTTAGGTCATAGGGGAAACGTTTTACGTGAATATTTAGCCATGTGCCTTAAATCTGGGCATGCAAAATTTCAGCGATCTAGTGCAAGGGGAACATTTTTAAATTTGGGTTTGAATGAAGAGGGGGTAGGAAATTCAATGCAGAACTGGCCATATGTCGGAAACGGTCACAGATAGGGCGAAGGTTACTATTAATCACTAAAAGGAAGTCGCATACACTGTTTTAGCACAGGAAAATCTTGATGCTTGAAGAGTGAGAGTGATGGTTCAGCGGTGAAAAGTAAACTTGCTCGATGAGATGGAATTTGAATCATATGTGGATGTGACTGCTAATTAATCTCAGTGTGTGCATGCCAGCTATCCGATTCATTACCAAAGCTGTTGTTAATTTATAGAGCAGCGCTGCTTTAACCATCCAGTGACAGGCTACTAATGTCATGCTAATGTGGCTTTACTGTAGAGTGTAGATAAAAATAGTGACTGAAAAAGTGACAAGTGTTCATATTTGAAGATTAACTGTCACGGTTAGATGAGCTTTTAATTGTCAGCGTCTGCAGCAACATATGGAATTACTGTAGATCAAGAAATCGTTTTTGCTCCATTTTAATTACTGCATAAATTATGTGATTGACGTTGGCATGTCTTTTTCTGGCAAGACTCTGTAGTATGCCATGAATGCCACATTGCCACTCTGACAGCGACACCTGTCACGACAGACATGATGTTGATGGCAGTGTTGGCCAATGTAGTCTGTATTCATGATGTCTGCACTAGCCTTATAATGTGTTGCGTATATTTTTCTGTTTTGTTGCTGGCCCATTACGGCTTATGAGATGACTGGTGGCTGTTCGTGGGAGCGTCGTCTGTCATATTGTAACTATTCGGGGTGTTTGTTACATGCCATGGTGGCACACTTTGGGTGTGGCTAAACTACATGTCACGCAAAAAGGGAACTAAAACTTGCATGCACTTTTTTGGGCAGCCTACACTACAGTGCCCCAAACTGCCTAAAACAAATGTGCATACAAGTGTTTTTTTGTTGTACTTTTGTTCTACATGTGACAGTGTATGCAGCAGCTTGGCTCATAACTTGAAGGTGTCTGATCTATTGCTGCTGTTGATGTTAATGTCGTGAGCGTTGCAAGACGTTCTGATGGGTGTCAACAACCCATACATATTGCTCATGACGACGACCTGCTTTGTGTCAGCCGTTTATTTATAACCATCAGGTGTGCAGTGGAGCGAGGGAGGGGACGCCGTGGTCCAACTTTTTCCTGGGAGGAGACGCATCCCCTTGTTATTTTACTAAAATGCATGTCATAAGTCTCAGATATTTTCTCCACGCGTACCCACTGTAACAGAGGCCCGCAGAAGTCGTGCCGATTGTGATGGCATAGGCCTATTTGTATCTAATGAATATTTTCAGTGTGGTCCTGTCATTTCTTCTCTATCTCTCTCTCTTTCTCAGTGTGTCGTTGACTCTTTCTGTTTTGGTTTTATTTTGAAATCGTCCCTTTAGCTGACAGGAATGCAAGTGTACAGAAATTTCAGCTATATCATTTATAGTGATTTTATTGTATTTCTGCACTGAACATGCAGAGATCAAAGGAAGTTTTTGCGTTAGGCCACTGAATTTCGGGGATCTCCCACTTTTTTTAAAAGATAATACCCCTTTTGCGTTTGGGACACGATGCAGGCGTCAGCTGGCAGATGCGTCAGTGACGTAAGTGGATGGCTAATGACGTCACGCACACCAACCGGATCTGCCTAGCCGCCGCCACTGTGCATTATCGCTGCAATATATCCGCCACTATGACGTCATTACTCGCCCTGCCCGCCAGATATACCATCTGTTATTTCTACGGCCGGACCACCAACAGAGCTAGGTGGACCGGTGCTTGTTTTTCGACATATTGGATCTTTGTGTTGCATAATGTGACATCAGGCCAGTTAATATTGTACCACTTCCCAGAAGATAAGCTGAGCATAACTTTGCTGTATTCTTGGAGTTCTGTCGTAAGCTTGATTCTCATGCTGTTTGACTGTACTGAAGTGCTTTGCCTTAAACTTAGTGTATGTCTCCAATGTCTGAGTTTTTTTCACCAAAAACCAAAGCCACCAATGTTCATGAACACTGGTGGCTTTTGAAAGTTAGCACAGACTTTTGCTTATATAGCGTAGCAGTGTACCAGTACATAACTGCATAAAATTATGATTTCTGTTTCAGTCTTTGTCAGATCTAAATGCATTCATCATGTTAACATTTTGCACAATTTTTATGTGCGAGAGCTGCTAACTGCTTTCGCGCGTCTTAGCCATCGCAATTCTGTCTGTCCGTTCGTCCATCACACTGGTGGATCAGTCAAAAATGGTGCAAGCTAGCATCACTAAATCTTCACCGTTGGCTGCCTGAAAGACTTTAGTTTCAGGAACCGTAAAGCTTTTCCATAAATTCGGAGGGGGTCACCCCGAACGATGGTGCAAAATGAGAGGGGGTAGGAAAAATTTGCAATTTTTAGCCAATAAGTTGCTGTATCTCAATAACCATGCAAGATAGGGCTTAGGTTACTATTAATTACTAATAGGAAGTCGTACACTGGCTCTTGATTGCCACTGAATTCAATGACTTTGGTTGACCTTGGATGCCAAAATAGGGGTTTTTATGGATTTTATGGCGATTTCGGGCTGTCAGACACATTTCAAGAGCGAATTGCGCCGAAACTAATTGAGATAGACGTAGGAAAGCTGCATATAAAATTTTCAGCATTGAACGTAGATTTTAACAGTCCAAGTCTCGATTTTCTAGGTTCAAGGAATTCTGTGCATGAGGGCATCAAAGAACGGTACCCCTGTAAAAGTCGTTATTTTACCATTGGTAGCCAGTCTTTTGTGACAAAAAATTTAAGCTAATGCTCACGAGACGCATGAAAGCCTATAGCAGTTCCGGTTCAGTAGTTTAGCTGAAAATTGAGGTGCTCACGCTAAATTAATATACAAATACCAAATTCTCTATCTGGATCGCATAACAACAGTAGCGTGGCGCCACCTTGTGAATGATGTAGACTTGTGTCACAGCCCAAAATCGCCAAAAAATCCATAAAACCCCCTATTTTGGCGTTCAGGGTCATTCGAGGTCATTGAATTCGGCGCCAATCGAGAGCCAGTGTACGACTTCCTATTAGTGATTAACAGTAACCTAGGCCCTATCTCGCCCCGTTACTGAGATACAGCGATTTACTGGCGAAGAATTGCAAATTTTGCCCACCCCCCTCTCATTTAGCGCCCTGGTTCGGGGTAAGCCCTTCGAATTTATGGAAAAGCTTAACGGTTCCTGAAACTAGAGTCTTCCAGGCAGCCGACGGTGAAGATTTGGTGATCCTAGCTTGCGCTGTTTTTGACTGATCTGTTTGTTTGACAGATGGACAGACAGACAATTGCGATGACTAAGACGCGATGAAAGCAGTAGCTGCTTTCGCGTGTAAAAATGGTTGCAAAAATAGGCATGGGCATTCTGCCTATCACAACAAGCATTAGTGACGAGCTTTTCAGTCGTATCAACATCGATGACTTTGAAAGACCCAGAACTTCCAATATAAGGGGTTTTTATTGATCTTTGCGATCTTCCACTCAGCGCACACTCCAAAAATGAACTGCGACGAAATGGCTGGAGATAGACTGACAGTTTGTGAACAGGAAGTTCTGCTATAGGCTTTGCACATATCGTGAGCATTAGCTTAAATTTCTTGTTCAACGTGCACCAGCAGCATGGTACAGAACCATCCAGTTTGCCACACAAAGTATGCCATTATACAGTGATAAAAATACGGCTTACCTGTGTGAGTGATGACTGCACCTGCAGGCATAAATCGATAGCAGCGGCGTATTGATGATTATTATCAGTGATTATTGATCAGCGTCTTTGCTGCTCTTCTATACCGCGCTGCCTGCGCTGATCGTTGCCAGCTTCTTGCAACTCATAGCAGTTAGGGTGCTTGTACACATGTGTTGGTGTGTCATTGAAAACATACATTTTTGGGAAATATTGATGACAAAATGTATTAAGTGCATTATGTATTAAGTGCATTAGAGATCTTTTTGAGTATGCACTATATAAATTTACACTTTACTTACTTACTTACTTACTTACTAGGCAATGTAGTTATCTTTGCAGGTATGCCTGGGTGAAAATTCAACAGTTTTGATGTTAGCATGTCCTAGATGGATTTGGAATTGAAATTTTACATACCCGGTATTTAAAATTTAGGTCCAAAGCAAAATCAGCAGTCAGAGTTTCGACTTTGCCAAAGTTTTTTTGTTAATTGCGGCACTTCGAGATCCTGTATTTGATTGAAATGGAGTTTTGCTTGTTCTCTTAGCTTTTTCTTCTGCATTCCCACGGACTTTCAGTTTGATGTCACCCGACTGGTTCAGAATTTGTTATCTTTGCAGCGTCGGAGGTTGCACAACTTGCTCTTTCACTGCTCGGAGTATAGGTTTGATTTCTGACCCTGTTGGAGTTCCAGTTAGGCTGAGTTCGATAAGTGAAGTTCTTCTGGCGGAATTGAAGCTGCTGTTATCTCTGCAGAAGGTTGCGCACTGCGCAGTGGGTCTGGATGCTGGCTAGGCGGTTGGTGAAATTTATTTGGTGGTGATCATTAACCAGATTCCCTTTCAGTAGTACTGTTTCAGATTTTGTCTTGGTTGTAGCGGTGTTGTTTGATGTGTTGCAGTGGCAGCACTGAAAGTGAGAGTGAAGGTGCCAGGCCGGTGGCGCAGGGTGAATAGCACTGGAAAATGACAGTATCTGAGGTGAAGAAGACCTCAGAGGCTGCTGGTGCTGCTGAGTCTGATGCCTCATCATCATCATCAGGACACAGTGATGTTGCTGCTGCTGCTGCTGAAACTGGGTCTGCAAGCACCTCTAGCACCGTGATCAACAAGGCTATGGAATGGATGCACAGTCTGCCAAGTATGTCTCGCTTGTTCCTCTGTACTAAGCTGTCACCAGTGTATGCTTTTGTGCATGAGTGACTTTTTATTGTTAAGAGTTAAACTCTAAATTATACTCCTCGTCCAGAAAAAAGTAACCCCTTAGACATTATGCAATAGATATGTCAATTGTCAAACCTGAACAAATGTAAATAAAATTTCGTACGCATAATTCTCAATAAATTACTGAAGTGACCACCAAATTTTGTTGAAAACATTATTTATTAGCGAAGTTATTAATTGTTGATTATCAATAACAAAAATACCTCCATTACTAGTACAAAATTACATAAGTAAACCTGTCTGTATATTTGCATAACTCCAACAAACCACATCTGATTCTCACAAAATTCCGCGTCAACAATGCATCATTCATTGGCAGTCAAAATGCCAAATTTCAGTTAAGTCTGCCAACGCAAACAGTAGTTACAGCGGCTTTTGTGACGTCACTCCAAAAAGTAAAGTGTTTGGTATTAAGCAACCGCATGGACATGTTGGGCTAACTGTCAAACTGTATGCGATAAAATTTTTAGCACCTTATTTTTTTCCTTTTCTGAACAGTTTAATTAGAACACGAAACATGATCGTCTGTAGAAAATACAATTTGTTATTCATTACGTTATTCTTTACGTTGATTGCGTCAACAAATGTCACTCCCAATCGAACGACTGTCATGTGTAATGCCATACTGGTAAGGCAAATATTTTGTTATCAATATTCAGTAATTAATAACTCTGCTAGTAAATAGTATTTTCCATTGAAATTTGGAGATCGCTTCAGGAATTTATTGAAAATTAAGCTTACAAAATTGTATTCAGATTCATTCAGATTTGACATTTTTATTGTACAGTGTCTAGGGGGTTACTTTTTTCTGAACACGGTGTAGTTATGTATTTATATCATTTTCTCTTTCCGTGTTTTTTTGATAGAATCCTGTACTACTTCTCAAAAAACAACGAAACCGAAAATCCAATAAAGTCTAGACATCACCGGCTTGAGTTTGGCTGTTTTACATCATGTCTTTTCAACCATGATGTTTCCTGGTTAAGCTTTAATGTTTGCTGCAGTCATGATATAGTAGAAGCTAACAGTGTGGTATTTGCTGTGTTTTTTCAGTTCCGTTTTGGTCAGTGATTGCTATCGCAGTGGTTGCTGCACTGATCCTGTGCTGCTGCCTCATCTGCATCTGCAGATACTGCTGCCGTCGGAAGAAGTCCAAAGATTCCAAGAAGGGTCTGAAGGGTGTCGTTGATCTGAAGAGTGTACAGATGCTGGGACATGCCTACAAGGAAAAGGTTTGTATGTCTGTCTGCTGGGCTTTAGTGCATTAGTTTTGTATTAACTTTCTGATGTCGATGGTTATGCAGCGAACAACACAGTTCCATTTAAAATAAATATTTTTATGTGCCTCCACCGCTGTTTTATCTTTGTCACTCTGTAAGAGCTATGTTGCATTTTCATGTGTCTGTGTCTGTGGCATGCAGTGGATGCATCCATTAACGATGTTGTTTCTGTGATATGTTTGGTATATCTCTGTCCAGGCCTACAAGTTTCTACCACCACACTTTTGTCAGTAGTACTTCTTGGGTCGTAGATAAACTGATTAGGTTTTGGGGTCAAAAGGTCAAAGGTTCAGCAAGGGTCTAGCCGACAGAGCTGAATGATGAACGATCGTCTTTCCCATTTCCCATCCTGCTGAGGGTGGGAGGCTGAGTTGACCTGGCTGCATATGTTGTGCAGGTTCAACCAGACTTAGAAGATCTGACAGTGAACATGGAGGACAATGAAGGTGTGGATGGAGCACCTCCCAAGTCTCTCGGCAAATTACAGTTCTCCCTCGACTATGATTTTCAGAAGGGCGAGGTATGTAATGCTAACTAAGATGAACGTTATCATTATTTTTACGTGCAACAGCAGCTACTGCTATAGCGTGTCTGAGCCATCGCAATTCTGTCCGTCTGTCTGTCCATCACGTGGGTGGATCAATCATAAACGATGCGAGCTAGGATCACCAAATTTTTACCGTCGGCTGCCTGGGATACTCTAGTTTCAAAAACCATACGGCTTTTCCATAAATTTGAAGGGTCACCCCGAACGAGGGCACTAAATGAGAGGGGAGTAGGGAAAATTTGCGATACCCAGCGGATATGGCATTGGCTGAGCGAGACACATCACGCCCTCTGGTGAGTGCGAGTAAAACACTAGACGCTATAGCTGCTGGTTGTCTGGCTCCCTCTGGCGACTGACTTAGACTTTGTTTTTCTGGCTTTCAAACATACGCCGCGGCTGTTGCATGTTCCTGTTTGCGTTAGCAGGGCTTTTCTTGTTAAATCATTATCGTTGTCATTGACGTCTGTCATCGTAGAAGAGTATAAAGTGGACTTAGTAGCAAGATATTATATTTAGGAGCATGTAAGTGTCAGGTCATACCAGTATATGAAGTTGGACTGTGTAGTGTTCAGCTGTGAGTGATAGAACAGACTGTGGGTTCATGGTCTGGTCATCTGCAGGCTGAAACCGTACAGTGTTTGTATCAAGTGTGGGACTCTTTTTACCATCCCCTTAAGGCTTACTTCACCTTGGCCAACTTTTTTGAGAATTGTAGGCTATTATTCAGTCGTAATATGCTCTTCCGATGCAGCTTGTGCGCTTCTTCTATTAAATAAGTGGGTTAGTAAATTTGTAGAATGTTGATGCTGAATCTGAGGTTTATTATCTTACTAGCTTTCAGTTCTTTCTACGACGTTGATGTTGTTGATGTTACAGTTGTCGGTTGGGGTCATTCAAGCATCAGAACTGCCTGCGATGGACATGGGAGGCACTTCGGACCCGTACATAAAGGTTTTCGTTCTTCCGGACAAGAAGCAGAAATTTGAAACTAAGGTTCAGCGTAAAACATTGAACCCGATCTTCAATGAGACCTTTATTTTCAAGGTGAGGAGTGCAGTAATGCTTCAAAACCACTGTACAGTTTCTATGAGTCAAAAAAATATGCTACAAACTAACGGTGAAAACCAGAAACAAGCTGGAAAACAGTAGTCATCTAGTGACTCATATGTATTGTTGGAAGCAGAAACATCATAGGACTGACAAAGCAGGAATGTTTTGGTTTTCAACTAATTTTCGTAATTTTTATCTGTCCCATTGCTATAGCATAGTATGGGACAGATTATAAAATCACTTATGTCATTCTGTCTGTCCATCTGTAAGCACTTCTACGGCCGCAATTTTGATTCGATCTTGATGAAATTTTGCGCAGTGATTCGGGGCCCAAAAAGTAAGATTGAGTTTGTTTGGGATAAAAATCTGATAACTTCTTCCCCTATTTTACCCCAATTTTTAAAAATTTTGCATTATGGCCTATGGGGACTTCAAAGCGGTATAACTCGGTCCCCGTAAAAGATAATTGCGCGCTGTTTGCATCTACCTCCCTATTTTTGGGCCCAGGCTATCCATTGGTGTCATTTAGATTTCTCCCTTGCTGACCCCTGTTGCCATGGCAACGAATTTTGGGATAAAAATCGACTATAACTCGGCCCCCGTGAGAAATAATTGCGCATTGTTTTTACCTACACCCCTATTTTCGAGCCTGGGCTATCCGACGGCGTCATTTAAATTTCTTGCCTGCCAACCTATGTTGCCATGGCAGCAAATTTTGGGACAAAATTGACTACAACTTGGTCCCCGTGAAAGATAATTGTGCCCTGCTTGCACTTACCCCTTCATACGCAGCTGCTAGGCTATATAATGTGGCAATAGGCCAGATACCTTGTACCACAGAAGGTATTTCTAGTTTTGTAAACAGTTTTTTTCTCCAGAAAAAGGTACAATTGTTTGAGTATGTGACTAAGGTGGGTGTGGACTGTATAGGTTCCATATGCAGAAATCGCAACCAGGACGTTGGTGTTCAACATTTATGACTTTGATCGTTTTTCGAAGCACGATCACATCGGCCAGCTGAAGGTGCCGCTCAACTCTGTCGATCTTGGTCGTGTGGTGGAAGAATGGCGTGAGGTTGAGCCTCCAGACTCGTCTGAGGACAAGGTGAGTGTCAAATGATGCACTACACTGCTTGACTGTGTAATCTCATTTGCACAAGTGCTGTTTGGAAGCAAGATTGCGTAGTCCTGTTTAATACTAAATGATATTAGTGTTGACATTTAGCAGCAGATACTATGGTAACAGAAGACACCAAGTGTATGATTTTCTTGTCAAAAATTTTGCGTTAGAATATTTACCATCACTGTTGAAATACCGTTCGACATAATTGTGCTTTTTTTCTATTCTAGTACCTCTTCATGACTACTTATGTGGCCTCCTGTCAGAACACTGTATCACCTTGAGTGAATCGTCAGTGCATTTGTTACACATTTTTCTTACTTCTGTATTTATGACTTGAGGCTTTGTTATAATCTTGTCGGATTCTTGTATTAGTTCATATTATGTCGTGCAGGAAAATCGACTTGGTGATGTCTGCTTTTCATTGCGTTATGTTCCCACTGCTGGCAAGCTCACAGTTGTCATTTTGGAAGCCAAAAACTTGAAGAAGATGGACGTTGGGGGACTGTCTGGTAAGTAAAGTATGCTCTGGCATATAAAAGAACATGGCTGTCAGCAACAGACTATAAGATATTATGATATTTAGAGACATTTCACTGTTTGTGATGTTATTATGATTGTGTAAGGCATATGCATGATGATTCAGGCAATGTATTTTTTATATCCTCAGACTGGCAGTCTGGAGATGGCGATTGGATTTGCTGAACTTGTAGCTTCTTAGCTTATAAATATGTAGTCATTGGATTGGCAGATATATGCAAGTCAGTGTGACAAACATTAGTAGAATGTACTTGCCTAATATACAGCTCATGTTGTAGCAGATATTGAGTGGCAGCTGAGAAAATCAGCACCAGTCTGTATAGAACAACCACTATTATTAGTTGAGCATTGTGGCAACAAATATAATGCATCAGCATTATAGAATATACATCGTCTCCGGAAAAAAAACATCCTGGACATTTTTGATTGTAGCTTAAAGAAGAATTATCAGATTTTAGTAATTTTTGACAAGAATATTTCTGATACAATGGCCATCAAATGACCATTTAATTTCTTACCGCACCCAATGTCTGTTTCTGCACTACCTGAGGAAAATAGAACCAACAAAATATTGTATTTTTTGTCTGAAGGAGCATTATTACTTAATCAAAATAAGACATAAAACACATTTTTCCACATTTCTGTCACTTGGGCTGATAGTTCATCCAACTGTCTGTTTTTCAGCTGCCTGCAGTTAAAAAATGTTTAAAGTGTCAGCCCATTACGTGACCACAGGCACAAAGATGGTTTCTCCTCTCATTGACAGCAGTGTCAATGATGTTCTGCTTTTGAACAGTCCGGACTTCACCAGTCACTTTTTGAATTCATCAACATTTTTGAAGGTCATCTGGCAAATATGCTGCTGCATGACAGTCAAACAGTGTAAATGACTGGCTGTTAGGGGACACAGGTTCAAAGATATGAAATTTATTGAAGTTTTTTGTTCATCTCAACATACATGTCGCTTGTTTTGGTTTTTCCAGGTAGTGTAGAAGCAGACACTGGGTGAGGTGGGAATTAGAATGGTCGTTTGATAGGCACTTGTATCAAAAATGTTTACACCTTATTAAAATCTATCAATCCTTCTTCAAGTTACAATCAATAATGTTGGGGATGTTTTGACGTATTTTTGTTCATTTCAACCCATATTTTGTTGGTTCAGTTTCCCCCAGGTAGTGTAGTAACAGACATTGGGTAAGGTGGTAAAATGACCTGTCATTTAATGGCAAGTTGTGCCAGAAATATTTGTACCAAAAATTATTAAAATTGGTCAACCCTTCTTCGAGTGACAATCGATAATGTTCGGGATGTTTTTTTTCCGGACACGGTGCATAAGTAAGCAGATAATTAAGAAAATTTAAAGACAGTTTAACAGTTAGTGACAGTGCTTAAGAAAATTTAAAGACAGTTTAACAGTTAGTGACAGTGCCACATGATCTCAACACTAGAACATTAATGTCCTTGGCAGCTGTGGAACTGCGTACTTGACAGTTAGTGATAATAAATTTGAAAATAATACATGTGCCACAAATAAACCATATGGAGTTAATGCTGGCATGTGTGAAATGTGTGTGGCATTGCTCACTCACTCAGATCCCTATGTCAAAATCTCTCTGTGGCACGGAACAAAACGACTCAAGAAGAAAAAGACCACAGTGAAACGAAAGACGTTGAATCCGTACTTCAATGAGTCGTTCACATTTGAAGTGACATTTGAACAGATTCAGGTACTGGTGGTGTGTAAATGGCGTGTGAAGGAAATCTTGGTTTCATTTTTATAGTTGTGGCTTTTCTTAAATAAGCTTTGCACGTGGTGTTTGTGATGTTTTATTTGCTTTTTGTCCTGTGATTTATGCACTGTGGGCAAACATGGCATTGGTGTTTGAAATTATGTGGACTTTCTGCCGTATCAGCAAACTAATGAGTGTTTCTAATTACTGGTACAACATTTTTTACCGGTACTAAATTTGTATTAATTGCAATTGAGTTATGGACAAAATGGTAAATAAAAATGATTTTGGAATTTGCAAAACTTTGTTCACTTTTGCCCATATTGCAGTTTGGGTTCATTATCATTCTGTTGCATTATTTTTGATTATTTGGTATTATTTTTTGTTTTCTAGATCCATATGTTAAAATGTCATTATATCTGAATGAGAAGCGATTGAAGAAGAAAAAGACAACCGTCAAGAAGTGTACATTGAATCCTTATTATAACGAGTCATTTACGTTTGATGTCACATTTGAGCAAATACAGGTTTGTACTGACTAGCATCTGTCTATGGAGTTATTTTTGTGTGTGCACTCATCTCAAGAGTTGCGCTTCAGAATTTGCCAGTAATGCTGTTAGTTTTGAATCTTTAAGCTGTTTGGTGTTCTGTTTTTTTGGCTCGTTTTGTTTTGATGGTTGGTAATTTTGATGAAGCTGTTGCGTTTTGTTATTTTTGCTCATTTTGATTTTGTATTTTTTTGGTTTTTATGTCATTTATTTGCAATTTTGTGTATTTATAAGAGCTGTTGTATAAAATTTTCAGCTGCACTATATTTGCATTTATTATGAGTTTCTTATTGTGCTGTTACTAGATACAAATGTACAAAACATCAGTTTATATGCTTGTTAACGGTGACCTGCAATGTCAGACACTTCGAAAACAGCGAAAATCATAAAAAGATGATATCACTCACCATCACATTGCCTAACTGTCAATGTGATGTTGAATAATATCAAATTCACGGCTATGAAGATGCAAAGCCTCAAAGATTTTGGGGTCACGACCTTAACTTTTTGGGGTCACGTGACGTCATCGGTCACGTGACCAATGGACTCGCTGTGGTCACTTTCCTATTGGTGGTCAATGTTGACCATGCATCTATCTTGCACCATTATGGAGATATAAAGCCTCAAAGTTGCATTTAGCCAATCTTCAGGGCCAGAAGTTTACTGTGCATGCTCGTTATCACGTTACCTGTAGGTGAGGGTCAAATATGACTTCATATTTGGAGTTCCCGATGCCATATTGTCTATTCACTATACAACTTCTATGGGGCAATGATGATAATTAAGGGCCATTTGTAAGTGAAATTTTTGTACAGGGGCGTGTTTCTGAAGGCTAAAACGTTCACTGCACATGCGCCATGTCACATGACCTGTAGGCAGGGTACTTTGAATTTATTAAAAGGTTTGACCCTTGCGTGAGGTCGTGTCATTTGAGCTATCGCACGTTAAAATCCACCGACCGGTCTGAGCTGTAGGTCGGCCATTAAAAAAGGTATGTGGAAATTTTTAAAATTCCGTTATATTTCACCCCTTTGCTGAGAAGCCCCCAATGGACGGATTTGCTCAAAATTTTGCACAGGGTGTTGCCTCGCAGACTTAATCACCTGTTTCAAATTTTTTGTTGATCGGTTGAGGGGTCTCGGATCTGCGAGGGGTTGAATTTTGCCATTTTCCGTTGACTTAGCCGGTCGCCTTTAACACCGGTCTATGCTACCATGTGCCTGTGATGTTACTACTTTGAGGAAACACTACTTTATGAAGAAAATGTGATTTCTGTTTGACTGAAAGATACTAATGAATACATGACTAACTAGTCTTTTCACTTTTACTTTCTGTTCTACTAGCACACTGAGCTTGTTCGAGGTTATTTAAAGCTAACATGCTACGAGTATGTAAATTATTTCCTTGCTCAAGAGGTATTAGAAGGGTGATGTCTTGGCATACATTTGTATTTTTCAGTGGGCAACAGCTGAATAGATTACTAACAAGTAGTAACAATGGTGAACAAATGATACTGATCAAAGCATTCATCTCCAGTTACTGTACAGTGTGTACTTAGTAGCATTATGTCAGTATTTGTAAAAAAACATTTTGGTTTAAAACTGACATAAAATAGCAGTTCTAGGCAATTTTTAGCAGGCGTTGAGAATTTGTTTGAATCATTGTCAGTGAATCCCTCGTTGTGAAATCCTGTCTTTGCTCTTTGTAATTCTGGATGCATTTTTTGCTTATGTCATTGGCAATTTCAGTGTGAATCTGCCACTGTGAAATTTTTTGTTTTTCAGAGTCTAGTTATCCGAAGTAATCTCTTGCTTATGTCGCTCTCAGCAGTGTTAACATCGGAGCACCATTTGTTGCTGGTTGTAGAAAGTGTCGTTGGTGATTACTGTGGTTGACTATGACCGCATCGGGTCGTCTGATCCAATCGGCAGCGTGACTCTCGGCTGCTCGTCGACAGGCACTGAGCTGCGACACTGGAGCGACATGCTGGCCAATCCTCGCAGACCCATTGCACAGTGGCACTCGTTGCAGGAGGTCCAGGACAAATAGCAGCATTCTCCCATAGCAGCTGTCTATGCCAGATGATGCATCAAGATGCACAGCAGTTCTTGTTGCCGCTTCTATGTTGTCAGCCAGTTGCAGAAGTTTAACACAGTGGTGCACGATTGTTCCAAGCTCTGAGCCACATAACATGGTTTTGAGGTAACTGCGGGCCAGACAAGTGCAAAATGGTATCATAATTTAGGACAAACACTGCAGACATATGTATTTTGTGTATTTGGCTGAGCCATATATGTGTCCCCACCTGAAATTGGAAACAACTGCCACCTAAAACAAGTTTTTCTCGCTGTGATGAGTCTGTCTGGCAATGCCATTGTGAGAGGGACTCGCCGTGGTCACTTTGAAGTTGTTGCAATCTCAGTGGTTCTCATAGTAGATGGGTTATTTGGGATGTCTGTCTCTCCTTCGTGTTGTTTGATAGCCATTTTGTTAATCAGGGGGCACAACTTCATGGCAGCTGTTGTTGCCCACAGCTGACAAGTATTGTCTGTAGTTAATAGGTTACAGGTGGTGATATAGCTCTTTATGGGAAGCCCATCTCAGTGGCACGTTGCATCACCTGCCATATGGGATCACAGTGTTACCTGCCACCCGACACAGGTGAACGTGCCCTGCCTTAACCCCAGCCGGATAGGCTGGTACTCGATTTACCTACCCCAGAGGGATGGAAAGCTGAGTTGACCTAGGCAGTTGGTTACATACTGAGATAGTTTGCCTGCCTACGGGCAGTCACCCATTTCAGTACTAACCTGGGGCTAAATTCACAAAACATCTTAGGACATTTTTGCGACAATTTTATGACATTTTGCACACACACGCCAATGTGCTAATTCACAAAACATCTTACGACAGTTTTACGACAAAAGTCTTACCATCACTTTTTAGGTGTCTTATGACATCTAATTTATATGATTCCAACATCATCCAACAAAAAAACTTTTTTGTATAAGATCTTTAATTCAATTATACACGTAATCTAGAAATTTCACATTTATACTATATCTGTTTTGCGTGGTCTTTTTGCTGGATAAATTATTAATGTATAAATAAACAGCACTTTGCATTGGCGATAGACCGTTGCTACGCCGTAGACATGTAAACACATATCTT